>DSLMC04103__coassemble_1154_pt1 | contig 13386 bp, 18 predicted proteins | sample DSLMC04103__metabat2_high_PE_018 | metagenome-assembled genome bin DSLMC04103 | reverse complement strand
TTTTGAAATTTTATAAAATACTGATTAATAATTTCATATAAATTTCTCAGCTTATCTACATTATCAAATGGCAATTCTTCTTGTAAACGCAATAACTCTTTCTCAGTTTCGCCAACAAACTCCTTTAACAATGGGTTCACCATTACTTGTATATAACGCTTGCGTTTTTTCAAATCAGTTGTTCTCCCCATAAAATATGCTAGGTGTTTACACAACCAATGAAAATTTTCTTCGGTTAAATCATTTGTATTTGCCTTATATGCTCTCCAATTTCCCTTCGAGAAATTATTACAGTATTCATCAAAGCTAATATATTTTTGTTCACTACTCCTTTTCTCTGCTAGATATTCAAGCCAAAATAAGGCTGAAATTCCTTCTCTAGTTTTAGGTGCTTTCATTACTGTATCATACAGCCTAGGCATTTTTAACCAGTCTGTCGCATGCCCCATTTCATGAAACAACGTATTTATCGCTAATCTAAACTCATTATTGCTTTTTAGCTGAGATATATTTAATGTTGGAAGCATATCATACAAACGGGAGGTTACTAGTATTTTCTTCCCATTATCGTATGTTTTTCCATCTGTATCGTATCCAAATTCTTTAATATCCATGAGTTCTATTTCTTCCAAAGCCTCAATATTAACCTGTGTCCCAAACATTTCAATTGTATATTCAACTGCTTCCTTAAGAAATTTATCATACTCTTTTTTGTATGTACAAAATATTTTCATTTACTACCCTCGTACTTCCTTAAATATCATATATTATAGCAAACTTTCACGTTCCATCAATATACTATTGATGGAAAATTTAGAAAAACGCCCCGCCGAAGCAGAGCGTCTTGTATTCTTTCCTTGTCAGCGGATACTCGCAATCCGCTCTGCTCCTTGCTCGTGAAAAATGTGCTGCAGCCCACAGCCCATTTTTCAAATTGCCCGGAACATTTTCTGCGATACTGTTTTTTCTCCATCTACTTTCTCCAGCTCCTTTCTGGCATCCGCCAGTTCCTCCATCCGCTTCAACTCATCGGCGGCATCCTCCAGGCCGAGATGGGTATAGGTGTTCAGTGTCACGCTGATGTCACTGTGCCCCATCAGATACTGGAGCGCCTTTGGATTCATCCCCGCCTTTGCCATATTGCTGCAATAGGTATGGCGGCAGACATGAGGCGTTATGTTCGGCATCTGAACTCTGAAAATATCGTTGTACCTCTTGACCATGTGGTTGAACCGATGCTCCCAATGCATCGCCACCTCCGGAAGCCCTTCCTTATCCAAGAACAGGAATCCGGTATAGCCATCCACCATCTTTTCAAACCGTGGTTTTTCCCTGTCCTCCACAATCGCCTGAAAGCACCGGAACACATCCTCTGTCATGGGCAGCTTCCTCGTTCCTGCATTCGTCTTAGTCGATTCAATGATCAGCCTCATATCGGATGTTCTCTGCAACTGGTGGTCGATATTGATGATCCGGTTTTCCAGGTCAACATCCTTGAGGGTCAGCCCGCAGAATTCGGAAATACGCATTCCTGTGTGGAACAAGATGTAGACCACCTCGTAATACTTGCAGTAAACGTTATCGTCATGGACGAACTTTAAAAACTTCCGCATCTGGTCTTTTGTGATCGCCTCCCTTGTCACGCTGTCATTGACAACCACGGTTGCCAGTTCAAAGGAAAAGGGATTCTTATGCAGCACATCATCATCCACCGCCATCTGGAAAGCCGGACGGAGGATGCCCCGCACGGTTTTGATGGTACTGTACCCTTTCCCGTCCTTCTGCAGCTTGATTAGAAAGAGCTTTGCGTCAGAAGTCTTTATGGACGAAATCTTCTTGTCATTGAAGGGCTCTTTCTTCAAGAGATTCTGCACATATTTATATCCTGTGAGGGTACTGTGCTTAACACCTGTTTTTGTCATCAGATACCGCTGCACCAGTTCCTCCACCGTGATGTTCTTCCCCATCGGGTCCATTTGCGAATCCAGGTCATAGCCGATCTGCTTTTCCAGTTCCCGCAGGGAAAGGCATGGTTTCTTTCCCTGTGGTAGTTTGTCTGTCGGCTCCAGCCTCCAACTGTAAACAAAATGCGGTTTCCCGTTGATATGGTATTTAAACTGGTATTTCCCATCCGCCCGAATGGATTCTCCCCGTCGCAGGACTCTGTGCTTGGAATCCCGCCGGGTGCTTGGCCGTCCTGCCATTTACGCCCTCCTCCTTAATTCTGGATGTGCTTTCAGATATTTCTCAAACTCGGTACGGATGATCAGTCGGCTGGTTCCATAACGGGCCATAAAAGGAAGTCCCTTCCCCTCTTTCAGAAGTTTGTAGAACTTCCGCCTGCTGAGTCCGAAAAATACGATTACCTCTTCCTGGTTTAAAATATCCTTCTCCATACGGGTGTAGGCGGCGTCATCCTCCGCGGACAGGACGCCCTTCTCATTTCTGTGGGAATCCAAGAACGCCTTCGCCGCTGCCCATGCTTTTGCGCGCTTCTCGCGCAGTTCAAGAATCGTCATAACAAAATCCTCCTTAATGTCTCAATAAATGAAGCCGTTCCATGAGTACGTCCACGGAACGGCCTGTGCCTGTGTCATCCGCAGGGATTTTCGCCTGCGTCTGGATGGTATTTGGTTTTTCCCTGCCATATTTGGCTTCCAGCTTATTCAGCAGGGCATTGTTGACCGCCCTGCGGGAGAACAGCATGTAGGTATCGGCAGCGGGCGGTTTCCCGGTTGTTTCCTCCTCATCCTTTTCCGGGTCCGTTTCCTCTCCCGCAGCATCCTCCGGCTCTGCCTTTGCACGGACCATGATGTCATCGGCAAACCCAAGCTCCACCGCCTTGTTTGCGTCCATCCAGGTTTCCGCATCCATCAGATGGGAAAGCCGTGCGCGGGACAGCCCTGTTTTTAACACATAGGCGTTGATGATGGACTCCTTGACCTCCGAGAGCATCACATCCACATCGCAGGAAAGGAAGTTGTCCCCACTCCTGCCGAACTCCTTAAATTCCCCGCACACATGGTCAAAGGCAATGATCTCCAGGAAATCGTCCTCGTTATCCGCCACACGCTTGTTTGGATACAAGCTGTTCTTTGCGTTGCCCCGGCAGTTCGCCGTATAAAACGTCATCCTCATACTTTTCTGACCTCCTCCAGTTCTTCGGTAAAATAGCGGACCGGGATATGCTTCTTCTCCGCCTTTTCAATCTCCGCCGCCATCCCTTTGGAGATGGTGTCCCCGAACACCCACACCTGCTCGCACTTTGTCAGCAGCACCAGCCCCATAAACAGGGCAATAGTCTACCGGTTCTTCTTTGTAATGGTCGTTCCGGCGCTTTTCCGCCCGCAGCAAATCCCGATAATAATTGCGCGATACTGTTTTACAGAAAGAATCGAACATTGCGCAGATTCTGTCCATGTAGGAAGGAGATACCATACCTCATCCCTCCTTTATCCAGATTTGAGCGTGGCTGCTTTTTCACCTCCTCGCCATACCAGAACGTTTTTTACAGCCTCAAACCGGAAAGGTTTTATGAAAAATCTTCAAAATTTTTTATTCTGTCTATCCGACAGCTTTCGACAACAGAATGTAAAAAGGCCAATCCACACAAGGCAGACTGGCCACATTATCAAGGAATCCCTTCCTTGTGAGTAAATTTTTCTATTAAATTATGACTGTTATTGTCCTTTTTTCTTAGCTAAAGATTTTCGAGGCAGCTTGATTGCATAATATGCAAGGCAGGCAAATGCTATCATAATAAAAGCGTAGTCTATCATAAATAGAATGACCGGCTCCCCAAAATCATAAAAAGCATAATCCAACATCCAGAACATTTTGAGAAAAAACTGTCGTGTGGCTGCCTCATGAAAACCGTACACCACAGAAAACGCACAAAACAGGTATGTTGCTATATGTGAAATCCTTCTCTTTATTCTTTTTCTCATCAATCCCAAGAACATTCCCCAATGCAGGCCAATATGTGCCGACATCAAAATGTATCCCCAACTTGCTGAAAGCATATGAAGTTTTCTACTAAACAGACCCGCATGGATATTTAAGTCGTATGCCAAAGAGGACAATAGAAATCCGCTTACCATCAAACCGATCATGGAAATGAATAACATTACGTTAATAAAGCAATGAATCCATCTAACCGCTGTATATTTTCCTTTTGGCACAGACTGATACCATTTCAAATTCAGTATATGATGAACAAGAAACAACAGAAACAGACTAATACCCAGCCATTTATGAAGCGCCTCTCCGGTCATTGGATAAGCCATGACAGCAAAGAGGAGGAGCGTCATAACCACATCAATTAGTATTTTCACTCTTGCTTTTGTTGTCATGGCAAATCCCTTCTTTCATAATAATTACAGGCCAAGACCGGAAATCCATTCCGCCACTTCATCCGCACAGCCAGCAACATCTGTTCCGTAGGTTTCATAACCATCCAGAACCTCGGCTTCTGGCGCTAATTCTTCAATTCTATTGACACTATTGCCAAAGGAGCTTCCACCGTGGGTACAGAACGGAATAATGGTTTTCCCAGCAAAATCATACTGCTCTAAAAACGTGCGGTTTACAGCAGGCAAATCACTGCTCCAAATAGGATAACCGAGAAAAATAATGTCATAGTTTGACATATCCTCTACCTGCCCGGAGATAGCAGGTCGTGCATCGCTGTCCCGTTCCTCATGCCAGCGATCCGCTGTTTCATCAAAATCATCAGGATAGGGTTCTGCCGGTACAATTTCAAAAAGATCACCGCCAGTCTGCGACTGAATCTCCTGAGCTACCTGTTCTGTATTACCAGACCATGAAAAGTATGCAATCAGGATATTGCTGCCCGCTGCTTCTTCTTGATTCTCAGTTTCTTCAGAAGTTTCCGCTTCCACCTCGCTGGAGGGCTCTGACGATTCCTCTGTGCTGTCGGGTTCTGTGGTGGGTTCTTCTGTACTTTCTATTGTAGCTGACGGTTCGGTGGTCGTATTGTCAGCTTCCGTATTACCTTGTTGGCTGCATCCGGCAAAGGCAAAAATCAATATGCAGGACAGCAGTACACTTACCAATTTTTTCATAAAGGCTCCTCCTTTTAATATCCCAAATTTTCCAGCCACTCATTAACTTCGTCTTGCGCCGATTTTACATCATCTTCATAAACATCGTACTCCTGCAGAATGGTACAGTCGTCCGGCAAAATTTCGTTCAATTCCTGAATGGTGCGGGCCAGACCGCCAGTTCCATGAGTAACGAAAGGTATGATCGTCTTACCGGATAAATCATGTCCGTCAACGAAACTGCGAACCGGCATAGGGAGTCCATAATTCCAGTTAGGAAAGCCGAGAAAAACAGTGTCATAATCATCGAGGTTTTCTACCCAGCTTGTCAGGTTTGGCATTTCCCCACGGTCACGCTGGTCACGGTGTTCATAAATACACACATTGTAGTCACTGGAATATTTGTAGTCCACCGTGATAACAAATTCATCGGCATCCACTCTCTGTTCAATGTACTGTGCAATAATGCCGACATCTCCCGGAATTACTACACTGGCTTGTCCGACAGCATCAACGTCATATTCATCCGGCTCAAAAGCAGTAGCATTGAAAGCCCAGCTAAAGAAGGCCACCAAGATATGGTTGCTGTCCGTATCGTCCGCACTGCTTTGTTCTGTTTCTTCTGATGAAGGCACGCTGTCCGCCTGTGATTGACTCTGTGATGCAGCAGGCGCTGATACAGTTTCAGTTTCAGACTGGCTATCCTGCCCACAAGCCGACATAGAAAATATCAGAAGGAGTGCGAGTGCTATGGATGTAAACTTCTTACATAATTTCATCGAATCCCTCCTATTCGTTTTCCATGAGTTCTGAATTATTTTTCAATAAATTCTCAAAGGTTGTATTCCCATTGTGGCCACAAAATACGCGCATATCGTCCGGGAAGGAGCGTTCTAACAGCTTGTGCGCCGATTCCTGCATTTGTTCTGCACTTCCCGTGGCCCGGACGGGGCCGAGGCTTTCCGGCAGAATCGCATCCCCTGTAAACAGCAAATTTTCCTCTGGCAAATAATAAAAATTTGAACCAGCGGTATGCCCACCGAAGGGGATTACCTCTACTTGATAACCTACAAGCTGATAGGTTCCTTCATCTAAAGATTGAACCTCGCTGCTGATTGTGACCGGTTCCGACATGGACGAAGAATAGTTCAGTTCTGTGTCCGCTAAAAGGGGCTGATCCTTTTCATTGATATAAATCTCCGTATCAGGAAAGGTTAGTTTTAGGTTGTCAATGCCACCGATATGATCGTAATGACCGTGAGTAATCAGCAAAACATCCGGCCCGCCGTTAGCTTTCAGATACTCCTCCAATTCTTCGTTGTAAAAGCCATTGTCAATCATCAAGGTTCCTTTTGCAGAATGTATTATGTAGGTGATACCTAATCCGCTTTCCTGAAATATTTCTATCTCCGGGGCCGTTTCAGCGTCTTGCTCCTTTTCACTTTGTGGCAGTTCATCCACAAGGGAGGTTTCTGTTCCCCTGTTTCCCTCAGTTTCAGGTGCTACAACTTTTTCTTCTTTGCTTTGACAGCTACAGAGAAGCAAAACTGCCAGAGATAGTGGGAGCAGAAAGAAAAATTTCATGGTCTACACCTCCCATCTTTTTATTTATCCAGATATTTTGGACGTACATAAAAGTCAGGCACAGTACGGATAAAGGCAGGCCAGTTTTCGGCATCCACCTCCCGGATGGCGACAGAAATCAAGTCGCCATCCATCTTTAGTTCCTGCTGTACTGTCTGATGAAGCCTCTGCGCCAGACGCTGCTTTTCCTCTTCGCTGTGACCCGGTACAATATGAACGGTTACATGGGGCATTTACAATCCCTCCTTTCTTACAGGCACATCTTGTAAATTGTCAGAATGTCCTCTCTTAATTTTTAATCAATTTCAATCAACTCATATTGCCGGTTTCCAAATCCTAACGCCGCTGCCGCCTCCAATGTATGAACACCGTTTCTGGACTCAATGCGCTCAAACAGATGGCTTCTGCCCGGATCGTCGGAATGATATACAAGATCAATACAAGCCTGGTCGATTGCAGTGGGATCATCAGAAATCAAGATGCCAATATCCTCCATACAGGGATCTTCGGCCACCGCACAACAGTCACAGTCTACGGACATATTTTTCATAATGTTGATATAGACCGTTTGCCCTTTGAAATACTCATGTACAGATTTTGCGGCATCTGCCATAGCTTCCAAAAACGAATCATGGTCAGATGTCCACTTATTTTCCGGTACGCCCGCACCATGAATATATGCCTTTCCATATGCGGAAGCACATCCGATTGATAACTGTTTCAACGCTCCGCCGTAGCCTCCCATCGGATGACCTTTAAAATGGGATAAAACCAGCAGGCTGTCATAATTCTGCAAATGTTTTCCCACATAATTTTTTTGATTACATGACCGTCTGGTATCGAAAGCTCCAAGTCAGGCCCTTCTTCATCCAGCAAATCTACTGGAAAATATTTCGTCCAGCCATGATTATGAAGTGTTTTCCAATGTTTCTCCGAGCTGTTTCTCTCTCCATCATAGGCTGTGTTACATTCCACAACAGTTCCGCCCACGGCCTCGATAATCGGTTTGAAAAATTCCGGTCTTAGAAAGTTCTGATTCCCTGCCTCTCCTGAATGGAGCTTGACGGCAATCCTGCCAGTTAGTTCTTTTCCCAACAGAGTATACATTTTCAGTACCGCCTCCGGTTTCATTGCTTTTGTAAACAAAACTTTCGATTTCATGCTATCGCCACCTTTCCAATCATAAAAATCCCCTGTCAGACACTCCCTGCGAGCCGTTTCCCCATTTCAAAGGCCGCCTCTAAATCTTTCGGAAACTGTTCGGCCCGATATGCCGCCTTTTCCGACTTCGAAAACATAGAGGATTCATATTTCTCATAGTCGGAAAATTGGTAAGTATTGCAGGCGTATAAGATTTCCGGCTGTTCTGATACGCTCCCAGGTTGGAAGGCATATGAAAAGGAGCCATCTGTTCTTGCCTCATGTTCATGGTATATAGGAAACCGACTGCTTTGCGGGTCATAGGCTTTTCGTAAAACAGGAGCCAATTCGTCCCGCATGACGCAATGTCCATGCGGACGGTCTTTCCGCTTACAGGCAAAGCAACTGACACACCCTTTATACTGTAATTCATACAGATTGACTAACTCCGTTTCTGCGCCTTTCCTGGCAGCGCTGTCAAGGGCAGCCTGCAGCAGCTTTGCCGTATTTTGATTTTTCCGAGGGCTTCCATTGATTGCAAGAGCCTTCATTACTCTTTCTCCAATGCGTTGTACTGTTCGTCGCTCACCGGCTCCATCCACGTGCAGATTCCCTTGTCCGGACGAACAGCGATGGCGATATGCTCGAACCAGCTATCCTTTGCGGCACCATGCCAATGCTTCACGTCGGCGGGAATATCCACCACATCGCCGGGATGAAGTTCACGGGCGGGTTTGCCTTCTTCCTGATACCAACCCCTGCCGCTGAGACAAAGCAGGATTTGGCCGCCCTGATGGGTATGCCAGTTATTCCGGCATCCCGGTTCAAAGGTCACATTCGATACCGGACAATCCGGGTTGCCCGCCAGCATTGCCAGATAAGACTTACCGCTGAAATACTGGCTGTATGCGGTGTTTTCCTCGCCACGGATAAATAAAGAATTTGTTTTGCTCATAAGATTGATCTCCTTTCAAATTTCAAATTTTTATTGTTGATTACATAAGTGTCCCAGCCACGCGGCCACCTCTCTCTGCATGGGAGCCACCGTTTCCATAGGTATCAAAACTCGCTCCAATTTCTGCATCCGGGCAGTATTTTTTAATATCAGAAACCACGTGCGCCAGCCCTCCGCCACCGTGGGTACAGAAAGGGTAAATTACCTTCCCGGCAAGAGAATGTTCATCAAGGAACGTCATCAGGGGATGGGCAATCCCATTTCCCCAGTTTGGTGTACCTAAGAATATGGTGTCATAATCTTCTACATCCGCCTGTACCGGAAGAATGGCAGGATGAACACCATCCCGGCGCTCCTGTTTTACACGGGTTCCGCCGCCAAGATACAGGCTCTTATAGGGAATTTCAGGTTTAATTTCGCAGAGCATTCCACCTGTCTGTTTTTGGATCAGTTCTGCAATGTGCCGGGTATTCCCGGTCTGGCTGTAAAACAGAATCAGATTACGGGGCATTTTTTCTCTCCTTTCAGCCCAAATACAATGTCCTCGTCTGTACGGTTGCCATAAATTTCAATCTTGGAAAGTTCCCTTTCAATCTGCTGAAATTCATCCTCTGTGAGTTCCACATCAGCAGCGCCAAGATTTTCATGGACTCGCTCGATTTTTCGGGAGCCGGGGATTGGGACAATAAAATCCTTTTTGTGGAGCATCCATGCGAGAGAAATCTGCGCAGGTGTTGCCTCTTTTTCTTCTGCAAATTTCCTTAATAGGTCAAGAAGAGGCTGATTCGCCTGGATATTCTCGTCTGAGAAACGGGTAATCACGCGCCGTACATCATCCCCCTCATATTTCATACCGCTTTGAATCTTTCCCGACAGAAAGCCGCTGGCAAGAGGGGCAAAGGGTACAAAGCCGATACCGAGTTCCTCACAGACTGGAAGCACATCTTTTTCCACAGACCGTTCCATAATGAAATACTCGCTTTGTACGGCAGAAAGCGGGGTTACGGCATTTGCCCTGCGGATTTCCTCCGGCGTCGCCATAGACTGGCCCCATGCCAGAATCTTACCTTCTTTTATCAGTTCTCCCATACATCCGGCCACTTCCTCCGGTGTAACCTCTTTGCTTACCCGGTGCTGATAATACAGATCAATGTGGTCTGTTCCGAGTCGTTTCAAAGAAGCCTCACAGTGCTGCTTAATTTCTGCAGGAGTATATTCCTGTACACCTAAATGGTCGCCTTCGATTCTGGGACCGCCAAACTTGGTGGCGATAATAACTTTGCTTCGGAAGGGTTTTAATGCTTCTCCTAAAATGCTCTCGTTTTCTCCTGCGCCATAACCTTCCGCTGTGTCAAAGAACGTGCATCCCATTTCATATGCCTGCCGGATTAAGGCTATCGCCTCAGTTCGATCCGGTACGGTTCCATAGCCGTGGCTCATTCCCATAATGCCAAGACCAACCGCTGAAACTTCCAAATCTCTCAGTTTCCTTTTCTTCACTGCAATTCCCTCCTGTTTTATCGTAAATTTTTACCCAGCCGATATGCCTGCTCCGGGTAAGGGCTGCGTTCAATCATGCTTCTGGTTCCCTCACCGAGAGCCAGTACCATTCCCGCATCTGTCCAGCCTAAGTAATCTGTAATTGCCCGGTAATGCGCTACCAGCGGCTCCATAACGTGTTTCCCGCTATCCCATGCAGTTGCCATCAATATCGCTTTTCGTTCTCCATGCGGGAAACCGCCCATCTGATGGAACCGGTCAATCACTGCTTTTAATGCCGCTGTCATGCCAAAGTAGTAAACGGGCGTTACAAACACTAATACATCCGCCTCTTTCAGATGAGGTATCAGTTTTTCATAACTTCCTCCATAGGCACATTTTCCAGTGCAATGGCAGCGGTCGCAGGCCATACAGGGATGAACCTCCTCAAAGGCAGCATCGTAACGATATATTTCATGGCCCGCTTCGGTTGCTCCTTTAATAAAGGAATCGGCCAGCAATGCAGACGTGCCATTTTTGTGACCACTGCCAGTGATAACTGTCACCTTCATAAAAACACCTCTTTTCTTTGTCTTAATTATAGCTGAGCTTCCCTTGCATAGGAATTTCAAATAAGCTATAATAGCATAAGGTATAAACCTAATGCTAAGAAGAAAGGAGCGCACGCTGTGTATAACAAGCAACTGGATGCGTTTATCCACGCCGCTGAATTAAAGAGCTTTTCAAAGGCCGCAAATCTACTTTACATCACTCCTACATCATTGATCCAGCAAATTAACCTTTTGGAACACCATGTGGGCGTGAAGCTATTTGTCCGCAGTCCAAGAGGCGTGACCTTGACAAAAGCCGGGGAGTCACTTTATCAGGATGCGAAAAACATCATAAGGCTGTCAAATAATGCCATTGAACGAGCCCAGATGTTAGGAGGGAACAATGACGGTGGCATCCGCATTGGCACCTCGCTTTTAACAAAATGCCGCTACCTGCCAGACTTCTGGGCTCGAATGATTGAGGTATATCCAAACACAGAAATAAAGCTGGTTTCTCAGAAGAACCCGGAACAAGCCAACCGCCAGCCATTGTCCGATCTCGGTGTTGCCTATGAAATGCAGGAGGGCTTATATCTTTCAGAATTTTACAGAGGTAAGTGCAATTTTTTGGAATTTCGCCAAGTGCCCTTATGTGTAGCTATGTCCTCAGACCATCCGCTGCATCATCTTAAAAGTATCAGTTTCGCAGATTTGAACGGCTATACAGTTCTGCTGTTGCGCCGGGGAATATCTGATTCTTTTGACCTTCTGCGTAATTCCCTGGAACAGTACCCGGAGATTGAAATACAAGATATAGATTTTTATGACATCAATGTTTTTGTTTCCTGTGAAATGAATAATCAGATTTTGCTCACACCGGAAATTTGGAAAGACATTCATCCCAGTCTGCTGGTACATCCACTCGTAGGGGAGTTTACTGTGCCTTATGGATTGATTTATGCTTTAGAGTTGTCGAATCAGGCGCAGCTATTGGTTTCTACCATTAGAGACTTAATTGACTAAAATGAAAAGCGTTGGACTGCACTGATGCGAACACCCGTCCAACGCTTTTCTCTCTATTCCTTTCTAAATCTGTGAGTCCAATCTCAACAAATCTCCATCTGCTTCAAGCCTTTCCACCGCATATCGTAGCCACTCGTCCGGTGTCTGGGAGGTGTACAGCGCCTTGCCGGATTCATCGAACACGGAGTATCCCGCATTCTCATCGGCACACCGTTTCGCATTGTCCAGGCTGTGGAAAGCTCCTTTTTGTGAAGCCGCGTCCGCCCAGGTCTTTCGCACCCGGTACCATACTTCCGCAGAAGATGCCCCGCCGGAGGTGACGGTAATGGCTTTCAGGATGGAGAGGATTTTCGTCCCATGCCCGGCTTCCGCAGCCCAGCCTTTCCCGGCCGGATTTTCCTGCTGTCCCAGCCACTCCACATATTCCGCGCATCCCCTCGTGACATATTTAAACCGCGGGTCAATGCAGGGATTTTTCAGACTCTCTATGGAGGCATACTATCAATCCGGCGGGGCGGTGTTCTGCCCGCTGTGCGGGGCTGTCTGAAAAATTTTCTCTCATTTCTTGGAGTTCCGGCGGCAGGGGAAAAGCCAATGCAAACAGAATGAAAATCTCTCTCTATTCCCTACAAACCATGAAAAAGGGAAAATGACGGGGATTTCATAAAATTTTTTTCTTTGTACCTAAAAACAGACAACTTTTCAAACTGCCAAATGGACGACAAAAAAGCAGCAAATCTTTTCAGACTTACTGCTTTTCGCTGCCGCCGGTGGCGGTGGGTTATTCAATTAGTTTCACAAACTGGGATTGAACAAAATCGCTGCGCGATGGCCTGCGAAGGCTGTTGCATAGCGATTTTCTGTTTCTTATAACAAAACAGTGGAAAGCAAGTCCTAAAAGTAGTATTGTTAAATCACCACAACATAACAATCAAACAGGATCGACCTTTCCACTGCCTATGAAAAGAATACCACCCTTCCGCTTGCTTGGCAAGCGGTTTTATGACCAAAATGCGCCTCCCTGTAAAGCAGTGTTTTCGATAACTACTGATTTACAGGGAGGATCTTATTATGTACGAAAAATACTTAGAGCAGCTTGAGGAAGCTGGAAAAATCCGTAACCTTAAAGAACGTTCCATCAACTGCTATAAAAATTATGTCTCTTACTTCCTGAAATATCAAGGCAAAGATCCGCAAGAACTTACCTGCCAGGATGTCAGGGCTTTTCTGCTTGCGAAAAAAGAGGAAGGACTCAAAGCCACAACCCTTAACCTTTATAATTCTGCCATCCGTTTTTTCTACCGGAATGTCCTGCATATCCTTTGGGATGACATCACGGTCCCACGTATGATTCTGGAACACAAACTTCCAACAGTACTTACGATTGATGAAGTTGACCGTCTATTAGAGGCTGTTGATGACATGAAATATAAGGCGATGTTTGCAATCATGTATTCTTCTGGAATGCGTGTTTCAGAAGTCATCCATCTGCATTATGATGATATTTCCCGTTCAAATATGCAGATCCATGTCCGGGATAATCGAGTAGGGGAGATAAATTCTCCCCTCTCACACCACCGTACATGCCGTT
>DSLMC04103__coassemble_1083_pt1 | contig 14041 bp, 9 predicted proteins | sample DSLMC04103__metabat2_high_PE_018 | metagenome-assembled genome bin DSLMC04103 | reverse complement strand
GCCGAAACCTGCCCAGAAAGCTTCTCAGAAACAGAATTCCAAAGCTGCTCCAAAGCAGGAGAAGCAGGAAAACGCAAAAGCGCAGAAAGAAGCAAAGGATACGAAAGCATCTAAGGAGAGGCAGCCGAAGCCGGTGAGAGAAAAGCCGGCCAAAGAAAAAGCACCGAAGGAATTCAAAGAAAGACCGGTAAAGGAAAAACAGGCAAAGCCCTCAAGGGAAATTGAAATTGTCACAGATCCGGAAGAGATCAAGGATATTGAAAACAGAGCATTTGTATTTCTGAGAGACGTTTTTGGTTCCATGGAGCTTGGGGAAGTGGAGATCACCTCAAAATATAATACAAAGGACGGCTGTCTGGAGGTAAATTTTGAGGGCGACGATATGGGAATCCTCATCGGAAAAAGAGGACAGACTCTGGATTCTCTGCAGTATCTGACAAGCCTCGTCGTTAATAAAGGAAAAGCTTCCTATATCCGCGTAAAGCTGGATACAGAGGATTACAGAAGACGTAGAAAAGAGACTCTTGAGAATCTTGCCAGGGGAATCGCCTATAAGGTAAAGAAAACAAGAAAACCGGTAGTTCTTGAGCCTATGAATCCTTATGAGAGAAGGATCATTCATTCCTCTCTGCAGGGAAACAAATTTGTGGAAACCATCAGCGAGGGTGAAGAACCTTATCGTCATGTGGTTGTAAAATTAAAGAAATATTAAACAGAACAGGTTTTCCGGTATCCTGTACACAGGGTACCGGAAGAGACATAAAAATGTTATTCTAGGTGAAAGCGTGAATAACGCGTGGTTGGCGTGTGCTTTTACCGGAATAACATTTTTTGTATCACAGGCAGAATTGTGAGAGCACGAAGCACAGAAAATTCGCCTGGTATTTTTTGACATCCTGATCAGGAAATACCTTGCTGCATTATATAGGATTGAGGAGTAGTTATGGGAACAACGATTGCCGCGATTTCTACGGCTATGAGCGCGTCCGGAATCGGAATTGTTCGTATGAGCGGTCCGGAGGCTATGGATATCATTTCCAGTATTTACCGATCGAAGAATGGAAAAAAGAAAATAAAAGAAGTGAAAAGCCACACCATTCATTATGGCTATATCTATAATGGAGACGAGATCGTGGACGAGGTTCTGGTGATGGTAATGAAGGCTCCGGGAACCTACACCGGAGAGGATACAGTAGAGATCGACTGTCACGGCGGAGTGTACGCTATGAAAAGGGTACTGGAGACAGTTCTAAAAAACGGAGCGCGGATCGCTGAGCCGGGAGAATTTACAAAGAGAGCCTTCCTGAGCGGAAGACTTGATCTTTCTCAGGCGGAGGCGGTGATGGATGTGATTCAGGCGAAAAGCTCCGCCGCCCTGAAAAGCTCTGTGGAACAGCTAAAGGGATCTGTTCTGAGGGCGGTAAAGGAGATCAGAAGCGTTTTGATCTATCATATCGCTTATATAGAATCCGCCCTGGATGACCCGGAGCATATCAGTCTGGAGGGATATCCGGAGGAATTGGATAAAGTAGTGGAAGAGGAGTACGAAAAAACAGAAAAGCTTCTGAAATCCGCTGATGATGGAAGAATGATCCAGGAAGGAATCAAAACAGTAATTCTTGGAAAGCCCAACGCGGGCAAATCCTCTCTTCTGAATTTCCTGGTGGGAGAGGACAGAGCTATCGTAACCGATATTGCGGGAACTACGAGAGATACTCTGGAAGAATACATCTCTCTTCACGGGATCAGCCTCCGCATCATTGATACGGCGGGAATCAGAGAGACGGAAGATGTCGTGGAAAAAATCGGAGTAGGAAAGGCGAAAAAAATGGCGGAGGGGGCGGATCTGCTTCTTTATGTGGTGGATTCCTCCACTCCGCTGGATGAAAACGACGGAGAGATCATGGAGCTGCTTTCCGGAAGAAAGAGTATCGTGATCTACAATAAAACAGATCTGGAAGCTGTGGCGGATATAGCGGAATTAAAGGAAAAAACAGGCAGCCCCGTTATTCCTGTATCTGTAGTGGAGGAAACGGGAATTGAGGAACTGGAGCATACTATCAGGGATATGTTTTTCCAGGGAGAGATTTCCTTTGATAATGAGGTTTATATCACGAACGCAAGACATAAAGCGGCCCTTGAGGAAGCCCTTGAAAGCCTGGATATGGTGAAGAACAGTATTCATGCCGGAATGAGCGAGGATTTCTTTTCCATAGATCTTATGAACGCCTATGAAAGTCTTGGAAAGATTATCGGAGAATCTGTGGGAGAGGATCTTGTAAATGAAATTTTTTCAAGGTTTTGTGTAGGGAAGTAAGAGTAACAAAGCTGCATTTATGTGGAAAACTGTGAACAGTAGTGGATAAGCTCCTTAACATAAGAGCTGTGATGTGGATATATCGCCGCGGATATGTTTTAATGGATAAAAAAGGAAAGCGGGTTCAGGAGGTAATTGGCAATGGATAAGAAGAGGCTGGAAAAAAGCTGCGACGTGGTGGTGGTAGGAGCCGGCCACGCAGGCTGTGAGGCGGCTCTGGCCGCCGCGCGGCTTGGTCTGGAGACGGTGATGTTTACGGTCAGCGTGGACAGCATCGCTCTGATGCCCTGTAATCCTAATATAGGGGGAAGCTCCAAGGGACATCTGGTAAGAGAGCTGGATGCCCTGGGAGGAGAAATGGGGAAAAATATAGATAAAACCTTTATTCAGTCAAAGATGCTGAATAAATCCAAGGGTCCTGCCGTTCATTCTCTGAGGGCTCAGGCGGACAAGCAGGCCTACAGTACGGAGATGAGAAAAACCCTGGAGAATCAGGAGAGACTGACGATCCGGGAGGGAGAAGTGACAAGACTGCTTGCGGAAAATGGAGAGATCAAAGGAGTGGAGCTGTATTCCGGGGCTGTTTACTGGTGCGGTGCGGTGATCCTCTGTACGGGAACCTATCTCAAGGCCCGCTGTATCTATGGGGATGTGAGCAACGCCACAGGTCCCAACGGCCTGAAGGCGGCGAATTATCTTACGGACTCCCTGAAAGAGCTTGGAATTGAGATTTTTCGATTTAAGACAGGTACTCCCGCGAGAATCGCGGGAAATACCATTGATTATTCTAAGATGGAGGAACAGTTCGGAGATGAGAGAGTCGTTCCGTTTTCCTTTTCCACGGATCCGGAGGATGTGCAGATTGAACAGAAATCCTGCTGGCTGACTTATACCAACGAAAAGACCCACGAGATCATCAGGAATAATCTTGACCGCTCGCCTCTCTATTCCGGCGTGATCGAGGGAACAGGGCCCAGATACTGCCCTTCTATCGAGGATAAGGTGGTGCGCTTCGCGGACAAAAGCCGTCATCAGGTATTTATCGAGCCGGAGGGCCTTTATACAAATGAAATGTATATCGGAGGGATGTCCAGCTCTCTGCCGGAGGATGTCCAGGACGCCATGTACCATTCCGTTCCGGGACTGGAAAACGCGAAGATCGTAAAAAACGCGTACGCCATCGAGTATGACTGTATCAATCCGAGGCAGCTTTATCCTACGCTGGAATTCAAAAAAATAAAAGGTCTGTTCAGCGCCGGACAGTTTAACGGCAGCTCCGGCTACGAGGAAGCGGCCGCTCAGGGCTTGATCGCGGGGATCAACGCCGCCATGAAGCTGAAGGGCCGGGAAATGATGATCCTGGACCGTTCAGAGGCATATATCGGCGTTCTCATAGACGATCTTGTGACAAAGGAAAACCACGAGCCTTACCGGATGATGACAAGCCGTGCGGAATATCGTCTCCTGCTGAGGCAGGACAACGCGGATCTCCGTCTCAGGAAGAAAGGATATGAGGCTGGACTGATCGATGAGGAAACCTACCAGGGAATCCTGAAAAAAGAAAAAGCTATTGAAGATGAAATAAAAAGAACAGAACATGCCTCTGTGGGAGGAACGCCGCAGGTGCAGAAGCTTCTGGAAGAAAAGGGAAGCACTCCTTTGAAATCAGGAACCACTGTGGCCGAGCTGATCCGCAGGCCTGAGCTAACTTATGAGGACTTGGCTCCTGTGGACGCGGGCCGTCCGGAGCTTCCCTGGGATGTAAAGCAGCAGGTGGAGATTCATCTGAAATATGAAGGCTACATTAAGAGGCAGATGAAGCAGGTGGAGCAGTTCAAAAAGCTTGAGGCAAAGAAGATCCCTGAGGCGCTTGATTATGAACAGGTTGGAAGTCTGCGCATTGAGGCCAGACAGAAGCTGGAAGCCTTCCGTCCGGTATCCATCGGGCAGGCGTCAAGAATCTCCGGCGTGTCTCCGGCGGATATTTCCGTCCTGCTGGTCTATCTTGAGCAGTATGGGAAGAAACACGGTTCCGGGAGGGATGAAACAAAATCCTGTGAACAGTAAAGGAAACAGAGTCAGGAATAGTATCATACATGGAGGAAATAGGGAAGAATGGAATATGATTTAAGTATACTGGAACAGGGGTGCGGCCAGTTGGGAATCGAGCTGGACGATACTCAGAAAAAACAGTTTACAGATTTTTATGAATTTCTCATAGAAAAGAATAAAGTTATGAATTTAACCGGGATCACGGAGTTTCAGGAGGTTCTGGTGAAGCATTTTCTGGACAGCCTCGCCTGTGTAAAGGCGGCGGATATGTCCAAAGTCAGCCGTGTCATAGATGTGGGAACAGGGGCGGGATTTCCCGGAATTCCTCTGAAGATCGCTTTTCCGCATCTGAACGCCTGCCTTTTGGATTCGCTGAAAAAGAGGGTGAATTTCCTGGAGGAAACCTTCCGGCTTTTGGATTTCAGCAATATTGCCGCAGTCCATGGGAGAGCGGAGGAATACGCAAAAAATAAGGAGTACAGAGAATCCTTCGATCTATGCGTGTCAAGGGCGGTATCCAATCTTGCCACATTGTCCGAGTACTGCCTGCCCTATGTAAAAAAGGGAGGCTGCTTTATTTCCTACAAATCAGGCACTGTGCAGGAGGAGGTAAAACAGGCGGAAAAGGCGGTGAAAATACTGGGCGGGAAAATAAAGGACATCCTGTATTTCTCCCTGCCGGGCTCTGAGATCCAGCGTTCTCTCGTAGTGATCGAAAAAACAGGGTCCTGCCCTTCCCGATATCCCAGAAAAGCGGGAACTCCCCTGAAGGAGCCCCTGTAAAGAGGGGGTAGAACTGTTACAAATCACCATATGTCAGATTTTTTATGCAGTGTTTCACAAAATCATCACAAATTTATCCTATTTTTATCACAACTTTTTCATAGAATATTCAAAGAGCGGATACAAAATATCCGCTCAAAAGGAAGATGTTTCCGGGTACCCCCTATCTCTGTTTCTCCCGGAAACATCTTCTGCTATAGAAAAGGAGGAGAATTTTGTGATTGAAGTAAACAATCTGGTCAAGCGTTATGGAGATCATACGGCAGTTGACCACCTTTCCTTTAAAATAGAGAAAGGAAAAATCTATGGTTTCCTGGGCCCCAACGGCGCGGGAAAGTCTACGACCATGAATATTATTACCGGCTATATCGCTTCCACAGAGGGAACCGTATCCATAGATGGACATGATATTCTTGAAGAGCCGGAAAAAGCGAAAAAATGTATCGGTTATCTTCCGGAACAGCCCCCTCTTTATTTCGATATGACTGTTCTGGAATATATGAAATTCGCGGCAGATCTGAAGAAAATTCCCAAAAACAAAAGAAACGAAATGATCGAAGAGGTCATGGATACTGTGAAAATTACAGATATGAAAAACCGTCTGATAAAAAATCTGTCGAAAGGCTATCGTCAGAGAGTGGGACTGGCTCAGGCCATTCTGGGATATCCGGATGTGATCATTCTGGATGAGCCTACGGTAGGGCTTGACCCGAAACAGATCATAGAGATCAGAGACCTGATAAAAAACCTCAAAAAAAAGCATACGGTGATTTTAAGCTCTCATATACTTTCCGAGGTAAGCGCAGTCTGTGATTATGTACTGATCATTTCCCACGGCAGGCTGGTTGCCAGCGACACGCCGGAAAATCTTGGAAAGCTGGCGGCAGGCTCCAATAACCTTTCTCTTATTGTAAAGGGCGAGAAGGCGCGGATCCGTCAGATTCTCGCTGAAATTCCCGGCGTAAATGATATTGCCGTGGACAGCGCGAAGAATCAGGAGGGATGGAGCGTGAAGCTCTCCACAGAAGAGAATGTAGATATCCGGGAGAATGTATTCTATAAAATGGCGGAGAACCGTTTCCCGATTCTGGAAATGCAGTCCAGGAAGGTATCTCTGGAAGAGATATTCCTTGAGCTGACAGGAGATGAGAACGAAGAGAATAAGGCTTCCTTTGAAGGAAAAGACGGGGAGAAGGAAACTGCTGGAGAAGAAAAAAGGAATGAAGCTCCCGCGGAAGAACAGGATACAGATACCGCATTTCAGAAAGAGGGGGGAGAACAATGACAGCCGTTTATAAACGAGAATTGAGAAGCTATCTGACATCCATGATCGGATACATTTTTATCTTTTTTATACTGCTGCTGACAGGAATTTATTTTTCCGCATACCAGCTAAGCGCCGCTTATCCTAAATTTGAATATACGTTAAGCGCTCTGACCTTTGTGTTCCTGATCAGCGTACCGATCCTTACCATGAGAGTACTTGCTGAGGAAAGAAAACAGAAAACAGACCAGCTTCTTCTTACGTCGCCTGTTTCTGTGGAAAAAATCGTAATGGGCAAATATCTGGCGCTGGTAACTGTTTTTGCGATTCCTATGGCGATCATCTGCCTGTATCCGCTTCTGATGACGAAATTCGGAACGGTCTCTCTGGGAATGGCTTACACCGCCATCCTTGGATTCTTTCTTCTGGGATGCGCCAATCTGGCGATCGGCGTGTTTATTTCATCTCTTACAGAGAGCCAGGTGATCGCGGCGGTGCTGACCTTTGTCCTGTTATTCGCCTTTTATATGATGAACGGTATTTCCTCCTTCTTTTCCGAGGGAGCGCTGTCTACCTGCATTACCTTCGGGCTTCTGATACTGGCGGCGTCGATCATCATATATACGATGATCAAGAATTTCCTGATTTCCGCCGTTGTCTGCGTGGCGGGAGAAGCGGTTCTGGCAGTTTTCTACCTGGTGAACTCAGAATTTTTCGCAGGCGGAATCCAGAAGGTTCTTCAGGTATTTAATATCAGCGGTCATTTTGACAACTTTGCCAACGGAATTTTTGATATAAACGGAATTTTGTATTTTATTTCTGTAATAGCTGTGTGCGTCTTCCTGACCATTCAGTCTATTGTAAAGAGACGCTGGAATTAGGAGGTTGGGAAAATGAAATTGACCGGGAAATTTAAGAACATAAAATCAGCAAAAAAAGAAAAGAAACGCGAGAAGAGAGGAATTAACAAGAAGGCTCTGAAAAACGGTTCCTACAGTGTGGCGATCAGCGTTGTTTTCGTAGTTATCGTGATCGTGATCAATATGATCGTGGGCACGCTGCCGACGAAATATACGGAAGTTGACGTCAGCGACCAGAAGCTTTTCAGCATCGGGGAGCAGACGAAGGATTTTCTCAGCGGGCTGGATAAGGACGTCACGATCTATCAGATCGCCCAAAGCGGCTCAGAGGACGAGGTGGTTTCGAAGCTGCTGGAAAAATACGAGGATGAGTCCGACCATATCAAAGTAGAGACAAAGGATCCTGTTGTAAACCCGAAATTCACTTCTGAGTATACCAGCGACGAGGTGTCCTCCAACAGTCTGATCGTAGTCTGCGGGGACAGAAGCAAGGTGGTGGACTATAATAATATTTATGAAAGCTCTGTTGACTATAATACCTACAGCTACACCACCAGCGGATTCGACGGGGAGGGACAGATCACAAGCGCCATTTCCTATGTTGCTTCCGAGAACCTTCCGGTGCTTTATACTCTGGACGGGCATGGAGAAAAAGAGCTGGATTCCACTCTTCAGGAGGATATTGAGAAGGCGAATATTGAGATCAAATCCCTCAATCTTCTTACGGAAGAAAGCGTTCCCGAGGATGCGGACTGCCTGATGATCAATTCTCCTTCTACGGATATTTCAGAGGATGAGAGAGACGCCATTATCGAATATCTGGAGAACGGCGGAAAGGCTATGATATTCTCTGATTATACGGAGGAATCCATGGACAATTTTGACGCCGTGCTGGAAAACTACGGCGTAGAAAGAGTAGAAGGAATCGTTCTTGAGGGTGATATGCAGCATTACGCTATGCAGATGCCTTATTATCTGGTTCCAACCGTAAACAGCGCGGAGCCTGTTTCTGATTTTGCCTCCCAGGGCTATTATGTACTCGCGCCCTACGCCCAGGGAATCCGTCAGCTTGAGAATGTGAGAGATACTCTTACCATCGAGAGTCTTCTGACTACATCGGACAGCGCTTACTCAAAGGTGAATGTAAATACCGACACTCTGGAAAAAACGGATGAGGATATTGAAGGGCCCTTTGATCTCGGAGTGAGCATCACGGAGCAGGTAGACGACGACAAAACAACACAGATTATTTATTATTCCACGGCAAATCTCATGGACAGTCAGATCAACCAGATGGTATCCGGCGGAAACGAGCAGATGATCACAGAATCTCTGAACTGGATGTGCAGCACTGACGAAGCTTCTGCGATCTCTATACCGTCTAAGAGCCTGGAGGTTTCTTATCTGACACTGACGGCTTACGATGTAAGCTTCTGGAAGATCTGCGTGCTTGGACTGATTCCGGGAGCGTTTCTGGTAGTTGGTTTTGGCGTATGGCTGAAAAGGAGAAAGGCATAATGAAGAAAAAGACTGTAAAACTGATCTCCTCCATAGCGGCGCTTGGCGTTCTTTCCGGCGCCTATGTGGGAGTGAGATCCTATGTATCCTCACAGGAAGAAAAGGAAGCGGCGGAAGCTGACGAGAGCGTACAGGCAGTAGATATAAATTCAGACGATGTGTCTGCCGTGGCTTTTCTTTCAGATGACGGCGAGGAAGTTATTCTGGAAAAAGAGGACGATTCCTGGACGAAAAAGGATGAGCCGGACTTTCCTCTGGATCAGGATACTGTTTCCGGCGCTGTCAGCGGAATTTCAGATCTGACGGCGGATCAGGAGCTTTCTGAGGCAGAGGATTTAAGCGAATATGACCTGGATGAACCGGATAATGAAATTACTCTTACCACAGAGGAAGGTGAGGAGACGGTTATCCAGATTGGAATGAAGAATGATTCCACAAGCCAGTACTATATCAGAAAATCAGATGATGAAAAAATTTATCTTGTGGCCGCGTCTTCGATAGATCCGTTTATGAATTCTGTTTATGATTTTGCTGAGGCAGATACCTTCCCTGCCGTAACCTCATCCACGATCACGGAAGTGAAGGTGGAAAAGGAGAACGGGTATGAGCTGAGCCAGGACAGCGCTACCCTGGGATGGAATGTCTCAGACGGACAGGAAACTGAAAAAGCGGATACCACAAAAGCAGGAACCGTCACCTCCGCCATCGGCGCCCTGATGTACGGAGACTTTGTGGATTATAACTGCACAGACGGCGCCAAATACGGCTTTGACGACCCATATGCGGTAATTACCGCAAAATATACAGAAGAAGAGGAAATAGAGGCGGATACGGACGATACAGAGGTATCTGAGGAGGAAGACGCGGCAGAGGAGACTTCCGAGGAAGCAGAGGCAGAAGCGGAAGAAGTTTCTGGGGAAGCAGAGACAGAAGCGGAAGAAGTTTCTGGAGAAGGAGAGACAGAAACGGAAGAAGTTTCTGGGGAAGCAGAGGCAGAAGCGGAAGAAGTTTCTGGAGAAGCAGAGGCAGAAGCGGAAGAAGTTTCTGGAGAAGGAAGCGGCGAAGAAGAGATGGGAAGTGAAGAAGCGTCAGAGGATGAAGATAACTCTGAGACAGAAGATGCTGCTTCGGATGAAGCGGAAAGCACAGAAGCTTCAGGGGATGAAGATGCTGCTTCAGAGGAAGAGGAACCCGAGACGGTCACAGTAGATAAAGAGCTGGTGATCTATGTGGGAGACGAGACAGAGGGCAGCCGTTATGTAAAGGTAAACGACAGCGCTCAGGTATACACCATAACAGAGGATTCTCTTGCCGATATTCTTGATAATACTGTGGAAGACTTCTATAATCTTACAGTAAGTTATCTTTCCGAAAATGATCTGGATCATGTAGAAATTAAGGCTCAGGACGGCGCTCACCAGATTCAGGTGATCAGAGAGACGGAGGAGGATGAAGACGGGGAGGAAACCACCACGTACTCCTATGAGCTGGATGGAAAAGAGATGGAGGAAACGGACTTTACCTCTTTCTATAATAAGCTCATTAATATGGCCGGTCAGGAAAGACTGACAGAAGCGTATGAACCGGAGGAGGATCCCGTCTATACATTTACTCTCACAGATATGGACGGCGGAAAGATGGTGGTTGAATATTATGAGTACGACGCCAATTTCTATGCCGCTGAGACAGACGGTAAAGTATATCTTGTAAACAAGATGAACGTCCGCGATCTGGAAGCCTCTTATCAGGAAATGATCGAAGCGGGAGAGGAATCGGAAACAGACTCCGGTACAGATGAGTCTGATATAAATGAATCGGAGAATGCAGTATCTGATACAGGGGAATCGGAGAAAGCAGGAGCTGATGCAAAGAAATCGGAGGATACAGGGTCTGATACAAAACAATCAGAGAATTCCAGTGAGGAGGAAGCTGACGGAAATTCTTCATCCGGAAATGAAGAGCAGTAAGACGGAGTAAATTAAAATGGGATGCTGTGATATCATGCAGCATCCCATTTTTGCAGCTATAATCCTGACAGGCGGCAGAAATGTTTAAAAGAAAAATCTTTTATATATTGTCGGCGTAATAAAATGCGGACGGAGAATGTGCAGCGCACATTCTCCGTCCAGTTAGTTTTAAAGAAAGATTCCTGTCTGCTCGAGGAAACGCTCGGGATCCTCCATGTGAGGAAAATGCTTGGTTCCCGAAAGAACAGCGGATTCTATAGATGGATTTACGCTCTGGTAATCCTCTATGATGGAATTTGCGTTTGCTTCCGCAGAGCCTTCAATAATAAAAATACTGTTGTCGATATTTTTCAGGCTGTGGACAATATCGATGTTCATATACCTGGAGGACTTGCTGGCGTAGACCGCCTTGGCCTGGCTTCCGCCTCTGTGAGAGGCTTCATAATAAGCGTCGATAAAGTTCTGATCCGGATGGAAGGGATCAAAAAGGATGTTTTCAATAAAGAAATTCTGAACCGCTTCTCTGGAAACCGCGATATGGTAAACCAGGGTTCCAAATACAGGTATCTCAAGGAAATATTTAAGCAGCTTCTCTTTTTTGCCGGGCATCTGCTTCAGGCTGCTGAGAGAAGGCGGGTTTACCAGCACAATTTTGTTGAACAGACTGCGTTCATTGCGGCAGGCCATTACCGCGAAGGAGCCGGAAAAACCGCTGGCGATCACGTCTGTTTTTTCTCCGATCACATTTCTGATAAAGTCGCAGATAATCTGCACATATACAAAATTCGTGTAGGTTATACCTGGTTTTTCGGAACGTCCGCAGCCAAGAAGATCGATGGTATAAACGGTGTGTTCAAGAGAAAGCGCGTCTTCTGTTTTGCTCCATTCATATCCTGAGCCGCCGGGGAGAAGATCATGAATAAGGAGGATCGGAGATCCCTTTCCTCTTTTTGTATAATAAATCTCTCCGAAACGCCATTTATAGTAGTTTCTCCGGTCTGTGTCCAGCATTTCCTTCAGAGATGCTGAGGCGGCGACGATTTTATTTATGATATGAATAATAAACGTTGCAACAGAAAATAATATAACGAAGGTGACCAATTTATTTTTATCTTTTTTCATTTCTGACCCCCTGTTCCAATGTTCGGTGATGACATGATGATAAGCTGAAAGACATTATGACCACTTTTAGACCGAAGCGTTTTTAGTAGCTGTTTACTTGTTTTTTGGCGTATACTAAGACAAAAAATCCTTCTGCGGGCAAGCCCTGAATCGGATTTCTGACCTTCCGGCTCTGGTCATGATATTTTATCAAAAATATAATATATTCCCACAAATTAAAAATATCACGTTTTCAGCGCTGACTTTATTATACGCTAAAATTATCTTTTTTACAATGCTATAACAGGGAAAGAAGTTGTTTGATTTCGTCTTTTTTCGTCGCCCAGCTTGTAGCAAATCTTACGATTGTATGTGTATTATCAGGCTTTTCCCAAAAGCTGAAAACGACATTTTTTTTCAGCTTTTCCATTTTTTCATCATCCAGAATTACAAAAATCTGGTTTGTAGGGGAGTCGTTATATAGTTGATAACCCTTTTCCTGAAAGCCTTTTTTCAGAATGGAAGCGGTTTCTATGGCTGCTTTTCCAATTTCCTGATAAAGCTGATCCGTAAATAAAGTATCAAACTGGATTCCCAGAAGCCGTCCCTTTGCCAGTAAAGCTCCGTGCTGCTTTACGGTGGTCATGAAGTGCGCGGGAGTATTCTGTTTTGTGAAGACGACGGCCTCTCCGCAGAGGGTGCCGGCCTTCGTACCGCCGATATAAAAGACGTCGCATAAACGGGCGATATCTGGTAAGGTAAGATCTTTTTCCGGGCAGGCAAGACCAGTGATCAGCCGCGCGCCGTCCATATAGAGAGGAATGTGGTATTCCCGGCATACCTGAGAAACCGATTCCAATTCTTCTTTTGAATAGAGCGTGCCGTATTCTGTAGGGTGAGAAATATAAACCATTCCCGGAAAAACCATGTGCTCATGATTGGCGTCGCCATAAAAATTTTCAAGATAAGAAGAGAGGGCGGAGGCGGTTATTTTTCCGTCCTTCTGGGGAAGCTCCAAAACCTTATGTCCTGTATATTCTATGGCTCCGGCTTCATGGACGCCGATATGTCCGGTAGAGGCAGAGAGTACGCCTTCATACTGTCTGAGCATACTGCAGATGACGATCTGGTTCGTTTGTGTACCGCCTGATAGAAAATAAATATCCGCGTCCGGACACTGGCAGGCAGAACGTATTTTATCTTTTGCGGAGGAACAATAAGGGTCCGCGCCGTAGCCGGATAAATGTTCCATGTTGGTATCAGTCAGACGCTGAAGAATTTTTTCATGGGCGCCCTCTGAATAATCGTTTTCAAAATATAACATCATTCACCTCTTATCTGCGGAGAGAGGAATTTCACCTGAAAAGCTTCCTTTTCCGCAGTTTTTATAACGTCAGCGTACACCGACGCCGGTAATAACCGGATGCTCTTATGGAGAGCAGGTGAATTTATTTTAGCATATAAAGAAGAGATTGCGCAATCATTGAAGTAAGGCATCATTGAAGTAAGAAATCTGTCCGGGATAAGCGGGGGTGAATATTCCCAAACATCCGGTAATCCCGGAAATAATCCTTGACATCGGCCTGTTTACAAATAGTTTAAGTAATCTGACTCCGGGATATCAAAAAAATATCAGATGAATTGATTTTTTATTTTGTGCTCTCATAATTATGCGAAATATTCTGGAATAATGAAGATCATGCGATTTATTTTCTTGTGATTTATTGTTTATAACTAATTTATCCGTTTATATATAAGTACAGTGTGATCTCTTACTTTTTATCCAGATATTATAAAATAAATATCGACTAAGAAGTGCATTATATTAAAATGATGAAAAAATATTTATAAAAACAGATTTTTTCTCCTGTAAAAGTAATCAATGGAATAGCTGAATAAAAAAATGACTTTTTTAAACTAATTATCAATTAAAAAATATAAAATTGGAAATAAGTTTGTATATTAAGCCGGTATATAAAAAGTGACAGATCAGACCGCGCCATTCGTAAAACCGCACTGTGTGCTTACTGTGGTTGACACCACTGTTTTACTCATAAACGTGCGCTCAGCTTATACAGATGTCCGCTCGCAAAAACATGCAGGCATGTTTTATGCTTCCCAATCACTGTATGGCTGAAATGTTACTCTAAAAAATAGAAAATTATTAATGGGTATTGAC
>DSLMC04103__coassemble_1047_pt1 | contig 14346 bp, 17 predicted proteins | sample DSLMC04103__metabat2_high_PE_018 | metagenome-assembled genome bin DSLMC04103 | reverse complement strand
AATCGTATTTTTTTACGATTGTTTTTGCGGCTGTTTTTTGCTTGCTATATACCATATTTCTCAATGCGCCCTCATATAGAGCTGACACTTAAAGAAGGATATATTTGATATCTGTTATTTGAATAAATCGGAATGAGTGCCCGTTCTGTCAAGATACAATTCATCATCAGAAATTTCGTAAATCAACAGCCAGTCCGGCGCAATATGACATTCTTTACGCCCTTTATAATTTCCCGTTAAATAATGGTCTTTGTTCTTTTCAGGCAGTTTTTCAGGAATACGCAGTGTATTAACAATATCCTCCAACAACTTCAAATTGTATCCGCGCTTGGAGCACATTTTCAAGTCCTTTTTAAATTTGCCGGATGTGTTTAGTTTTAACATCTTCAGCCCTCCAGAATCATGTTAAATAAATCCTCTGTGGATCCGCTGAAATGTTCACCGGCGCCCGTCCGCTTCATTTCGTCAACTTCTGCAAAGGCCGCCAGCGTTTCCGCGTTTGGCTCTTCATCCGGGATTGCCGCGCCTTCTAAAATTCCCACAATATAGAAGATTTTGCTTTCCGGCACTTTGTCTAATAACTGGTGCGCATATTCTCTATTACTCATTCTTTACAACCTCTCTTTCTATTTTTTCATCTGCCGCATTTAAGAAAAACTGTGCCATGCTTAAACCCATAGCGGCGGCGGCCTCCTGGTAGTGCCTTTTTTCTCCCTGCTTTACCCAAAATCTCACCTGCTCCATGTTCTTTTTTAAATATGCTTGGGTTGCTTTATTTTGTGCTTCTGTATATCGGCTTTTTTTCTCCCTCACCCCTGCACCTCCTAATTATGAAAAGGCATTTTTTTACTTTGTGTGCTTATTATAGCATATGCCTATATTGTGCTCAATATGTAAAAAACCAAAAATCGATGCTGTATAGAGTACAGACATCTTGCGACTCAAACCGCGTAATTATGAAAGCCCGGAAAAATCAGATATCCCAGTATCTCAGAGCGGTCACAGAACAGCGTAAATAAGGTTCTGTCCGCTCCCCTTCAGGAATAAGATATGAGGAATATAATTCGTGCGGAGTGTTTTCCATGGCATATCTGTGGGGCGGAATGATCCTGGTGGGGATTGTTTACGGAGCTTTGACCGGGAATCTGAAAGAGGTGACGGAGGCGGTGATCGCGTCCTCCGGGGAAGCGGTGAGCCTATGCATTTCCATGGCGGGCGTCACAGCCATGTGGACAGGTATTATGAAGATCGCGGAGAATACAGGTCTGGTAGCCGGACTTGCGGGAAAGTTCCGGTTCCTGCTGCGGTTTCTGTTTCCGCGGATGGATCCGGATTCCAGGGCCGGGAAATTTATCTGTCTGAACTTCCTTTCCAACTGCCTGGGGCTTTCCTGGGCCAGCACCAGCTCGGGGCTGATCGCCATACGGGAGCTGGCGAAGCTGGAGGAGGAGCGCAGAAGAACAGGGGCGCCGGCTTTGAAAAAGGGAATTGCCAGCAATGAAATGTGTACCTTTCTGATCATCAATGTTTCTTCTCTGCAGCTTATCCCTGTGAATATGATCGCCTACCGTACCCAGTACGGCAGCGTAAATCCGGCCGCCATCGTGGGCCCCGCGATCCTTGCCACCGCGGTGAGCACAGGGGCGGCGCTGATTTTCTGCAAAATCGCGGACAGAAGGGGGAGGCTTCCATGAAGATCATTTCATTTCTTTCCAGCATGATGATTCCGCTCGTGCTGTTTTATGTGGTGGGGTATGGACTCTTATCAAAGAGAGATATTTACCGGGATTTTCTGGAAGGGGCGGGGGAGGGGCTCAAAATTGTCACGGGACTGATCCCCACTCTGATCGGTCTGATGACCGGTGTGGGTGTTCTGAGAGCCTCCGGATTTCTGGATTTTCTGGGATCGCTTCTGGGAAAGGCTACCGCCGCCCTGGGAATTTCTCCTGAGATTGTTCCGCTGGCTCTTGTACGGCTGTTTTCCTCCAGCGCGGCGTCGGGACTTCTTCTTGATATTTTTAAAGAATTTGGAACAGATTCGCTCACAGGGCTGACCGCCAGCCTGATCCTGAGCTCCACGGAGAGCGTTTTTTACTGCATGAGCGTCTATTTCGGCTCCGTGGGTGTGCAGAAGACCAGATATACGCTGGCGGGGGCGCTGACGGCTACACTCGCGGGTATCATTGCGTCTGTGTGGATCGCGGGCCGTCTTCTGTAGCCGCGATATAAAAATCCCCTTAAGCAGACTTGGTATATTTGCCTTGTCTGTTTAAGAGGAATCATATCAAGCCAGGCTCACACCAGGGGCTGGTTTTTCTTTATGGTTTCCCGGATGATATTCTGGGTGTAGCTTCCCAGATGCTTTTGTTCTTTTTTGTCCAGATCCTTCACATAGATGGGAGGACAGTATTCGATCACCACATGGCAGGGCTTTATTTTGGGGAAATGCGCTTCCCAGATTTCCGGCGTGTTGTTCATAGCCACCGGGATAATGGGACAGCCGGTTTTTGTGGCGATTTTGAAGCTTCCCTCATGAAAGGGAAGAAGCTCTGTCTCGTCAGGATTTTTATTTCTGGTTCCCTCCGGAAAAATACAGATGGATATGCCTGCTTTTACCTTGTCAATGGCGGTAAGGATCGTCTTCAGGCCCTGTTTGATATCTTTGCGGTCAAGAAAAAGACAGTGGAGGTATTTCATCCAGTTGGACAGGAGGGGATATTTCTCCATTTCCTTTTTTGCCACATATCCGGTACGTCCCGGACAGCGTGTATATGTCAGAAGAATATCGAAATAGCTTCGGTGGTTGCCGATATAGAGCACAGGGGTATCTCTGGGGACATTTTCCCCGCCGATCACGGTGATCTTCGTGCCTGCGATCCACAGGATAAAACGGAATACGGCCTGGATCAGCCGGAGAGAGCTGATATCCTTTTTCAGGGGAGAGAATTTCCCCAGGATCCATTCCGCTAGGAGAACAGGTATAGAAAGGATCAGAAATCCCACGACAGTAATCACCACCAGTATAAAACGTATCATAGCTTCTACCTCTTTATAATATTGTATCAGTTCAGCCATACAGTGATCGGGAAGCATAAAACATGCTTGCATGTTTTTGCGAACGGACATCTGTATGAGCTGAGCGCCTATTTATGAGTAAAACAGTGGCGTTAGCCACAGTAAGCACGCAGTGCGGTTTTACGAATGGTATGAGCTGAACTGCTACAAATAATTATACTAACTTTAGAAAATACTTGCAATAAATCTTTTTTCTTCCACATAGAATACATACTAAGGAACAGTTTGGGGTGGCTTTATGAAAAAAGCAGTCTTCCTGCTCTGGATCGCGGCAGTCTTCCTGATGCTCAGCGGATGCCGGGTGATACGTATTGAGGAGGCGGAGCGTACTCCGCTGGACTACACTGTGGTGGACGGCGGGCAGATTCCCCGGGAGGCTGCTGTACTGATCGAGGAAAAAAAGGCGGCGGAGTTTCAGATGGTTTACCAGAGCGGGGAAGATATGTATCTGATAAAGGGCTACGGCAGGCAGATGAGCGGCGGCTACAGCATCCAGGTGACGGAGCTGTCCATGTCTTCTACAGCGGTCTTTTTTGAGACAAAGCTTATCGGTCCTTCCAGGAGCAGTCAGAGCGGCGAGCCTTCCTATCCCTATATTGCAGTGAAAACAAAGTACCGGGAGGAGCCGGTGCAGTTTCAGTAATGATCAGGAGGAAAATCATAGTGGAGTTAAGAAAAGAAGATATTCAGATGCTGCGTGTAAAAAGCAGGGCGACCAGTCAGGTTACCTTTGATATGGATTATAATGTGCCGGATGTAAAGCCGGATATCGGGCGGATGATCCAGAACAAAGGGGAGGTCGCTATGGAGGAGGTCCGTCTGAACGACGGTCACGCGTTTCTGAAGGGAAATCTGAACGTGGATCTGCTCTATGTGGCGGAAGAAGAGGGACGGGTCTGCAGTCTTTCGGCAAAGCTTCCGGTGGAGGAGACTCTGAATCTGGAAGGGATCGTCAGCGGGGATAAAATGTGCCTGAAATGGGAGATCGAGGATCTCAGCCTGTATCTGATACACTCGAGAAAGCTGAATATTAAGGCGGTTGTTACCTTTTACGCCGTAGTGGATGAGCTGACGGGAATCCGCCTTCCCGCGGCCCTGGAGGACGATACGCTGTCGGTAAAAACAAAAGCCATGCGGCTTCTGAGTCTTGCCGTACATAAAAAGGATACCTTTCGGAAAAAGGAGGAGATCACGCTGGCCTCCAATAAGCCTAATATTGCCGAGCTGATCTGGCATACGGTAGAGGTACGGGGACTGGATTTGAGACCGGAGGACGGTATGATCAGGGCAAAGGGAGAACTGTTTGTTTTTGTGCTGTATATCGGCGACGACGAAGGCAGCTCCCTGCAGTGGCTGGAATACTCGGTTCCCTTTAACGGAGAGGTAGAATGCGGTGGCTGTACGTCGGATATGATCCCCAACATGGAGGCTTCCGTGATACATCAGACAGTGGAGGTGAAACCGGACGCCGACGGAGAGGAACGGCTTCTGCTGGCTGATGTGGTGATCGAGCTGGATATGAAGCTGTACCGGGAAGAGGACCATGAGGTGATACTGGACGTTTACTCTCCCTTCTGTCAGTGCGTGCCCAGGGGAAAGAGGGAGGCCCTGGAGAGCCTTCTGATCAGAAACTTTAGCAAATGCCGTCTGGCCGACCGGATCGGGGTGAAGGAGACCCAGGGGAAAATCCTCCAGATCTGTCATGGACAGGGGAGGGTGAAGGTCGATAAGACAAAAATAGTAAAGGACGGTATCCAGGCGGAGGGTATCGTGCATATGAAGATCCTGTATATTGTGGGAAACGACGATATGCCCTTCTATTCCATGGACGCCATGATCCCCTTTACTCATGTGGTGGAAGCCCGGGGAATCACGGAGGACAGCGACTATCATCTCCATGCGGATCTGGAGCAGATGTCCACGACCATGGTGGACAGCAACGAGATCGAGGTCAAAGCCACCGTCAGCCTGAATGTCCTTGTGATAAGCCGCATGGAGGAAATGATCATCGACAAGGTGGAGGAAGAGCCTCTGGACATGGAGAAGGTGCGCAGTATGCCGGGGATCACCGTCTATATGGTAAAACCGGGGGATACGCTCTGGGATATCGCGAAAAAATTTTATACCACAGTGGAAGAAATCCGTGAAAGAAACGATCTGGAAAGTGAGGATATCGAGGTCAGCCAGCCGCTGCTGCTGATAAAAAAAGTCGGGGAGTAGGAAATCCAAAGAATGGTTATTGAAATTATCCGGAGAATCATATAAAATAAAAAGGAAAATTGTATACAAAGTACATGAACGCGTATACAAAATACATATGAGATTCTGAAAATACGAAAGGACAGAGGGAAAGCATATGCGGCTGAGGGCAATGGCAAAAATCAATCTGGGACTGGATGTGATCCGGAAAAGAGAGGACGGGTATCATGAGGTGCGAATGATCATGCAGACCATAAGGATGTATGACACGCTGGATATCCGGAAGAAACAGACGCCGGGGATATCTCTGTCTTCGAATCTGCCGTATATTCCCTGTGATGATAGAAATCTGGCGTACAGGGCCGCGAAGCTTCTGATGGATGAGTTTCAGATAAAAGAAGGGCTCAGTATGAAACTGGCAAAGGCGATCCCGGTAGCCGCCGGCATGGCCGGAGGCAGCTCGGACGCCGCCGCCGCCTTTGTGGGGGTGAACCGTCTCTTCCGCCTGGGTCTTACCGAGGAGGAGCTGATGAAGCGCGCCGTAAAAATAGGGGCCGACGTTCCATACTGCGTTATGCGGGGAACGGCTCTGGCGGAAGGAATCGGAGAGAAGCTTACGCCTCTGGCCCCGCTTCCCGACTGCTATGTGCTGATCGGCAAGCCTGCCGTCAGCGTTTCCACCAAGACCGCCTACGAAAATCTGAATCTTGAAAAAATCGGCAGGCATCCGGATATCGACGGTATGCTTCAGGATATTTCCGGAGGCGATCTGTACGGTCTGACACAAAAAATGGAAAATGTTTTTGAGCCGGGGATCACCGCAAAATATCCGGTTATCCGTCAGATCAGGGACTTCATGGAGGAGAGGGGCGCTCTGAAGGCGATGATGAGCGGAAGCGGGCCTACGGTATTCGGGATCTTTGACGATAAAAGAATGCTTTACGCGGCGGCGGAGGATCTGAAGAAAAGCGGTCTGGCGAAAACCGTGTTCGCAGCCAGGATCTACAACCGCAGAGGAGGTACAGAGGATGAATGATTTTTCGGTTGACATGAATGAATATCTGCCGTTAAGGGACGTGGTTTTTAATACATTGCGGAAGGCGATCCTCAAGGGAGAGCTGAAGCCGGGAGAGCGGCTTATGGAGATCGCTCTCGCGGACCGGCTGGGGGTCAGCAGGACTCCGGTCCGGGAAGCCATGCGTAAGCTGGAGCTGGAGGGTCTTGTGGTGATGATCCCCAGAAGAGGCGCCCAGGTGGCCAATATCACGGAAAAGGATCTGAACGACGTACTGGAGGTACGGAACGCCCTGGAGAATCTTTCCATCCAAAAAGCCTGCGCCTGCATGACGGAGGAACAGCTTGAAAAGCTCCACGAAGCGGCGCGCAGATTTGAGAGTATGACGGAGGACGGAAATCTGGTGAAGCTGGCGGAGGCGGATGTGGATTTTCACGAGGTGATCTATCAGTCCTCGGACAACCGAAGGCTGACTCAGGTTCTGAATAATCTCCGGGAACAGATCTACCGCTACCGGGTGGAATATCTCAAGGACGAAGCCACCAGGAAAATCCTTGTAAAGGAGCATGAGGAGATATACCAGGCTCTCAGGGAGAGAAACGTGGAGAAGGCCCAGGAGATATCCTACCGCCATATCGAAAACCAGAGGGAAGCGATCATACGGTCTATCAGGGAAGAACCGTAAAATCAGAAAAAAGCAGATATAATAAATAAAACAGCATAAAAAGGTTATGATAAGAGAGATACGAGATGTGTCTCTCTTTTTTTGGATATTGGTTCATATGGAGTAAACAGGTAAAATGAAAAAAACAAAAATCTCTACAAATCTCAGAGAAAACGAAGCATACATCAGAAAACGCTGCGAAAACTGCGCGGATATTCTCATACGTCCCATGAGGCTGGGAGACGGGCCGAAGGTGGACTGTCTGATGGTATATATAGAAGTGGCCGTGTCCAACATGATGCTGGACGATTCCGCCCTTGGGAAGATGGTCAACCATTTCTGGGAGGTTTCGCCGGAGCATATTCAGGAGTTTGTAAAAAACAACAGTCTGGGAATCGCCGACGTGAAGAAGCTTCCGGACATGGAAGCTGCTTTTGCGGCTCTTCTCGCGGGGAACGCCATATTCTTTATGGACGGCTACGACCAGGCTATGAAGATCTCCAGCAAGGGATATCCCAATATGGGCGTGTCCGAAGCGGAAACAGAGAAGGTGATCCGGGGCTCCCGGGAAGGATTCTCTGACGCGGTAAAGACGAACTCAGCCCTGGTGCGAAAAAGGATCCGGGATACAAGGCTGAAGGTAGAGGAAATGACAGTGGGGACCCGGTCGCAGACCATGGTCCAGATCCTCTATATCGACGATCTTGTCCATGAGGAGCTGCTTGAGGAGCTGAAAAACCGGATGGAGGAATATGAAATTGACGGGATACTGGACAGCGGGATGCTGGAGCAGCTTACGGAGGAACCCTGGTATTCTCCGTTTCCCCAATATCAGACTACAGAACGGCCGGACAGGGCGGCGCAGGAGCTGCTGAACGGGAAGATTGTGGTCATCTGCGACAATTCTCCCTACGCGCTGATCCTCCCCAGCTCCTTCAGCGGATTTATGGAGAGCAGCGAGGACTGGTATCACCATTTTGAAATGGCGTCCTTTCTGCGGGCGCTGCGCTACCTGGCTCTGCTGGCGGCCACCCTTCTTCCGGGCCTTTATCTGGCGGTTATACGGTTTCATACGCAGATCCTTCCGGCGAATCTGATCCTTTCCTTCGCGGAGGCCAGGGAGGGCGTACCCTTTTCCAGCGTGGTGGAGCTGGTTTTTCTGGAGCTTGCCTTTGAGCTGATCAGAGAGGCGGGCGTGAGGATCCCCGGCTCTCTGGGAAGCACCATAGGGATCGTGGGAGGGCTGATCGTGGGGCAGGCCGCCGTAACGGCGAATCTGGTCAGTCCCATTGTAGTGATGATCGTAGCTCTGACAGCCCTTGGGAGTATGGTGATCCCCAATGAGGAATTTGCCTCTGCCTTCCGGCTTTTGAAATATATGTTCCTGTTCCTGGGGGGATATCTGGGAATATATGGGATCGTCCTCGGAATCTATCTGACAGTGGCTCATCTGGCCGGGCTGCTGAGCTTCGGTATGCCCTATCTGATGCCCTTTGTAAAGCGGGAGGACGCGGGAGGGGCCGGGGAAGGAATTCTGCGGCCTCCCTTCCGTAAAAGAAAAAAACGGCCTGTTTACTCCAGGCAGGAGGAAAAGCTGAGGCTGAAAAGGAGGGATGAAGGATGAAATTCGCGGAAAACAACAGGATCTCCCACCGCCAGCTTTACCGGCAGATGATTCTTGCCTTCCTGGCTCCTTTTCTTCTGTGTCTTCCGGGAGAAGGGCAGGTAATGGGAAAATCGGGCATTATAGGTGTTTTTCTGGCTGCGGCGGTTCTGTCTGTCTATGTTCTTCTGCTTCTCAGGATGGTTCCCTGGTATACAGATCTTGTAAAATCTCTGGGGGCCGCGGCCGGGAGAGCCGCGGGCGTCTTCTTTTTAAGCTATGTGATCCTTACAGGAGGGTATCTCCTGAATCTGATGGCGGAACTGATCCCCTCCGTACTGGTCACGGGAATTTCCGGAAGTGTGATCGCTCTTCTGGCCGCGGCGGTGTGCAGCTTCGGAACGGGAAGAGGCATGCAGCGCAGAGGCAGAATGGCGGAGGTGTCAGGAGGAATCCTCCTCTGGGGAGTTCTTCTGATGCTGGCGCTCTGTCTGGGACAGAGCCGGATGTCCTATCTGCGGGAAATGGCGGAGACGTCCCGGGCCGGCGGCACCGCGGTTCTGAATAACTGCTATAAGGTACTCTGCGGATTCGCGGGAACAGGACTTCTGCCCTTTGGGCTGAAGGATGTGGAGAAAAGAGGGAAGGCGGGAAAAACACTGATCTTCGGCGTGGCGACGCTGTGCGGGATCCTGGCGGCGGCGCTGCTTCTTCTTCCGGCGGTACTTGGCTGGGAGAGACTGAAGGCGGAGCCTTATCCGGTGCTTCCTTTGATGGCGGGAGCGGATCTTCCGGGAAATGTTCTGGCCAGATTTGATGTGCTGTGGATGGGATTTCTGCTGTACAGTCTGCTTTTCGCACTGGGGAGTCTTTTTCATTACGGGCGGCAGATCACCATGAGAGCCCGTCTGGGCTCCGGCCGCTGGTGGCTCCCGGCCGCCGTTTTTGCCGCTTCGGCAGTCAGGGCGGGAGGCCAGGGAATCCGTGATTATTATGGCTTTTATCTTGCTTATATTTTTGTTCCGGGGCTTCTTCTGATCCAGCTCTGCATGGCTTTCCTGGGGACAAAAAGACGGAGAAAAAGGACGGCCGCGGCGTCCCTGGCGATACTGGCCTTTCTTCTGTGTCTGAGCGGCTGCGCGGCCATTGAGCCGGAAAAGAGGATGTATCCCCTGGCGTTGGGGATAAATGTATCGGAGCAGGGATTTACCGTGGATTATGGAATGCCGGATCTTCCCCAGGCTACAGGACAGGAAAAGCCGGAAGAAAACGGAAGTGTTTCGGTGCTGTCCATAGAAGGAAAGGATTTTGAGGAAATAGAGGAAATTTATGACCGCTCCCAGGAAAAATATCTCGATATCAGCCATGTGCAGGTGATCCTGCTGGGAAATTCCCTGAGGGAAAGCGGCCGGTGGCGGGAGCTGTTCTCATATCTGAAGCAGGAACCATTCATGGGAGAAAATGTTTATCTTTTTGTGACAGAGGATCCGGGCTCCGTGCTTGCCTGGGACAGCGGAGGAACCTCAGCGGGAGAGTATCTCACAGGGCTTTTGGAAAACCGTCTTCCGGGAGATCAGAAGGAGGGAGTAACCCTCCGCCAGGCCTATCATCAGTGGTATCAGGACGGAACCCTGATGGAGCTTCCGGTGATCGTCCAGGAGGAAAAAGGAATTCAGGTGTATCTTAATTCCCGGGACGGAGCATGATCTGTCCCGGGCTTACGGACATTCAGGAAATAAGCTTTTTTCGTTTCAGGAAATAGTAAACCGCGCCAAGCCCGTCAGCCAGGAACCAGCCGATCGGTACGGACAGCCATATGCCCGTCGTACCGATGGAAGGGACCGCGGAAAGGGCGTAGGCCAGAACGACCCGGGTACCAAGAGAGACAATGGTGAGGACCACGGACATCCCGGGTTTTCCCAGGGCTCTGTAAAGGCCGTAAAACAGGAACAAAAGACCGATCAAATAATAGAAGGCGCCCTCAATGCGGAGGTAGCGGACGCCCTCCGCGATCACCGCTGTCTCCGAGCTGTCGATAAAGAGCGTCATCAGAGGCTCTGCCAGGATAAAAACGCAGAGGGAGATGAGAGCGCCGAAGACTATGGAAACAGCGGCCGCGGTCCGTATTCCCTTACGGATGCGGTCTGTTTTCCGGGCGCCGTAATTCTGCGCCACAAAGATGGAAAAGGCGTTTCCGAAATCCTGGACGGGAAGATAGGCGAAGGCGTCTATTTTTACCGCGGCGGCGAAGGCGGCCATGACCGTGGCTCCATAGCTGTTTACAAGTCCCTGCACGGCCAGGATCCCGAGATTCATAATAGACTGCTGAAGACAGGTCAGAGAGGAAAAGCTGGTGATCTCTTTTATCCTTTCCACGCGCAGACGGATCTGTCCCTCTTTTTTGAAAAGCCAGGGGAATTTTACTCTCGTATAAACGGCAATGCCTACGCCTGAAATATATTGGGAGATTACCGTGGCCTGGGCGGCTCCGGCTACGCCCCGTCCCAGTCCGGCCACAAACCACAGATCCAGAGCGATGTTCAGGCAGGCGGAAACGGCAAGAAATACCAGAGGAACCACAGAGTTCCCCAGAGACCGCAGCAGGGAGGCGAAAAAATTATAGAGAAAAATACCGGCCAGCCCTGAAAAAATAACCGCCAGATACTCCTTCATCAGTCCGGTAAGACCGGCAGGCGTCCGCAGAAACCAGATGATCCAGTCGATGCCCGCATAAATAACGATATTCAAAAAAACCGTGACGGCTCCCAGCAGGACAAAGGAGGCAAGGATGCCTTCCTTTAAACCGGACATATCTTTTTCTCCGAAGCGGATGGAGAAAACCGTTCCGCTTCCCATTGCCAGTCCCAGAAGAATGGAGGTGAGAAAGGTCATCAGCGAGAAGGAGGAGCCTACCGCTGCCAGGGCGTCCGCCCCGAGAAATCTTCCTACGATTATGGTATCGGCGATGTTATAGCACTGCTGGAGAAGATCCCCCAGTATCATCGGAACGGCGAACCAGATCATGGTTTTCATGACAGGCCCCCGTGTGAGCTCGTTTTTCATTTACCTTTTCCTCCTGCATTCTATATGAAATAAAATAATTAACATCCGTAAGTGACAGTTCGTAAGTTATCATAAATAAGTGTTTGCATTTATTTATGATAACTTACGAACTGTTACAAGTGATTATAAATACATAAATTCCTGATGTCAATGTGATATGCCTTCTGTCAAGCAGACAGGTATTTCCTGTATCAGGGATAGTAACAGTTCAGCCCGCGCCATTCGTAAAACCGCACTGCGTGCTTACTGTGGCTAACGCCACTGTTTTACTCATAAACGGACATCTGTATGGCTGAACAGTAACGGTATACATTTCAGAAAATGTGACAATACTTGGGATAACACCGGAAAAAGCCGGTGGGATCAGGAGGTTGAGACAGAGTTTATGAAATGGCTGTACGGTAAAAAAATCAGTGGAAAGGGTCTTCTGCCCTGGATGAAAGATAAAAGAAACAGAATAATGATATCCGCTCTGGCGGGTCTGACGGCTGCGGGAATTATGGGAGGTGGAATCTGTGAACCTTATCCCGGAAAGGCTCCTCTGGCATGGTGGGGCTCCATATATCCGGAGTTTTGCTTCGCGCGTCCCGCGGAAAACGAAGAGGAGACGGGGGCAGACGGAGATGGTGCGGGAGAAAACAGGGAGCAGCCGCCCAGGCTTTCCTTCTGGCTTGCGAAAGCCCTGGATTGGTGATATGATAAGGCTGATGAAAGATAAGGAGAGCGAAATATGAAGCCAGACAGAGACGCGCCTGTGGGCGTATTTGATTCCGGGGTGGGCGGCCTCACAGTGGCCAGAGAGATCATGAGGAATCTGCCCTCGGAGAAGATCGTGTATTTCGGGGATACAGCCAGGGTGCCTTATGGAAACAAATCAAAAGAAAACGTTATCCGCTATTCGCGGCAGATCATACATTTCCTGCTGGAGCAGCAGGTAAAAGCAATCGTCATCGCGTGCAATACGGCAAGCGCCTTTGCCCTGGACGAGGTCCGGAACGAATTCGACATTCCCATTCTGGGAGTGATCGAGCCGGGAGCCAGAGTGGCCGCCCAGGAGACAAAAAATAAAAAGATCGGCGTAATCGGAACAGAGGGAACCATCGGCAGCGGGATCCACGCCGCTTTTTTGAAAAAGCTGGATCCCGGGATCACGGTGATCAGTAAGGCCTGCCCTCTTTTTGTCCCTCTGGTGGAGGAAGGATGGCTTCACGATCCCGTGACGCTGGAGGTGGTGTCCAGATATCTTCAGGAGTTTAAGGAAAAGGAAGCGGATACTCTGATACTGGGCTGTACCCATTATCCGCTGATACGCTCCACCATCCGTGAATTTATGGGAGAGGGAGTGCGGCTGGTGAACCCGGCATATGAGACGGCTCTGGAGCTTGCGTCGCTTCTTGAGAGGGAAGGCCTTCTCAGCGGGGAAAAGAAGCAGGAGGAATTTCCTTACCGCTTTTATGTCAGCGATCTTGCCGACAAATTCAAAGCCTTTGCTAACTCCATTCTGCCCTATGACGTGGAAATGACCAAGAAGATCGATATTGAAAAGTATTAGGAGAGAAAAACGCATGGATAAAAATGTGCTGATACATGTACGGGGACTCCAGATGATGAACACAGAGGACGATCAGGAGCCTATTGAGCTTGTCGTGCCGGGGAAGTATTATTTTCGCAACGGAAGCCATTATCTGCGCTACGAGGAGATCCTGGACGAGGGATCGGAGCCCACGGTAAATTACATAAAAATGTCTTCCCGGGGAATGGAGGTCCGCAAGCAGGGCCTGGTCAACGTACATATGGTGTTTGAGCCCGGAAAAAAGAACATGACTTACTATACCACTCCTTACGGAACTCTTCAGATGGGGATTGCCGCCACGGGAATGGACCTGCGGGAAACAAAGGACGGCATTAATATGACAGTGGATTATTCTCTGGATATGAATGAGGAGCATGTGGCGGACTGCTCGCTTTCCGTGAAAGCCCAGGCCGCGGATTCTCCGGAATTTGTGCTCTAGTCCCGTCCTGGTCCCAACTTGCCGCAGCCGCAAAAACGTAAAAAAAGGATGCCGTCTCTGCCGGAAAGCCGGAAAAGACAGCATCTTTTTTTGTTGATTATTTTTTGCTGAAAATACGTTTGAAAAAGCCTTTCTTTTTCTGGGGCGGAGCCTCCAGATGGCCGCGGATGCCGCGTACGCCTACAATATATAAGCCGCTGACCTCGGCCTTGACTTCTTTTTTAACCGGGATCAGTTCAAAAACCTTTTCGTCAGCGATCAGAATAGAAATCTTGGGTCCGATCTTCGCCTTTACGATAGGAAGCTTGGTACGGCGCATAAGCTTAGGCGCCTGGTCGATCACCATCTGCGGCAGTCCGGATTCTTTTAAGGGAAGTCGTTTTTTGTCGATTACCAACATGGAAACGGTCTGTTTTGCGGCTTCAATCTGAGCCTGTTGTTCTTCTTGTTTTTTCTGAGCCTTTTTTCCCCAGAAATAAAGGCCGATCAGTGCACCGATGAGTACGACGAGGATGACAAGAAGGACGATAGTAACTGGATTCATAAATACCCTCCTCAGTATGTAAAATAATAACACCTTCCTGAGCGGAAAGAGAACACCTGTCGTGCGAAATCTATTTTATCATTTCTTGAAGTAAAAGGCAAATAGTTCTTTTATAAAGCAGCGGTAAAGAATAAAATATTAAAATCAATTGTTTCTCATCCTGATTTTGTA
>DSLMC04103__coassemble_1029_pt1 | contig 14518 bp, 10 predicted proteins | sample DSLMC04103__metabat2_high_PE_018 | metagenome-assembled genome bin DSLMC04103 | reverse complement strand
AAGAGGTTTCGATCTCTTCCCTTTATTTTTGCCAATGATAATTATACTCTAAGTGCTCTGCTTATATAATACAACCAGATACAAAAACGCAAAAACACCCACTATATATTCCGCAGCAAAGATTGCCCACCAAATGCCGTTACTTTGCCACACTAATAGGAAGACGGGAAAGGCACTCGCGAACAACTGGATGCTGAACTTAAAAAGGAGTTTGGCATATGAGTGACATATATTGCATTAATTAGATACTAAACAATAAGAAAACACCCGCACAGGAGCATTTCTGCTCTTGTGTGGGTGTTCTCATGTCCGCACTCTTTGAAGGTATCATTCAAAAAATTCTCGTTTTCCGAAAATCCCTAAGTCGCACCGCCGAAGGGCGCGGCATTTTTACCTGAGATTAGTACAGTTCAGCGTACTCTTCAATGTTTTCAGGTGTGAACTGAAGCGGCTCGCCAAGAACGATCTCTGTACCGCCGTCGTCAGCTTCAGTGATGGTGAACTCGCCAAGATCGCCTGCTGTGAAGGTCTCATCCAGAGCGCCTGTGATATCCTCGCTTACAAGTGCCATTGTAGCGTATGCGCTGAGGGTTCCAAGGCCCTGCATATCCCACAGATAGAAGTACGGGCAGGAATGTGCGTCGTCGTCGCCTGTGTACTCAAGCATCTCGGAAGGAAGACCAAGACCGGTCAGCTTGCATGCAGCTTCGTTGTCCTGCAGATATTTTGCCGCTGCAGCGATACCAACAGTTGTCGGCGCGCAGATAACCTTCAGATCCGGATAGTTCTGGATCAGAGCTGCTGTCTGGTCTGTAGATTTCTGCGGCTCGTCATCACCGTAAGCAACTTCTACCAGCTCCAGTCCGCTGTATTTCTCGTCGCCTTCCATGATGGCTTTCATTGCGTCGATCCATGCGTTCTGGTTTGCTGCCTGAGAGGTAGCGGAAAGGATCGCGAACTGTCCTTCGCCGCCGGAGATATCCAGTACGGCGTCCATAAGAGCCTGGCCTACAGCCTGTGTACCAGCCTGGTTTACAAATACCTGACGGCTGTCTTTATTGGGAGCGGAGTCGAAGGAGGAAACCTTGATTCCTGCGTCCATAGCTTCTTCCAGTTTTGCCTGAAGAGCGTTTACGTCGTTTGCCGCGATGCAGATCGCGTCAAAGTCCTGAGAGATCAGGTTGTCAAGAACCTTGATCTGAGCGTCTGCGGTTGCTGTTTCCGGATAAACAACATCCACGGTTGCGCCTTCAGCTTCTGCAGTCTCTTTAAAGGAAGCTGCCGCGATCTCGAAGAATGCGTTGCCGGCGGACTTTCCAACCAGAGCGATTTTCTGACCTTCTCCTGCTGCGAATACCGGGCTTGCTGCGCCGAGGATCATGGTTCCGCAAAGAAGTGCGCTAATAACTTTTTTGTTCATGTTTTTTCCTCCCTTGGAAATAATATAGTTTTTATTTGCAACTGCTTCCCTGCTGCATGGAAAGCAGCTACTTTCATTTACTGTTTTCCCTTTTTAAAGGATTATTTATTTTTTACCTGTACGGCTCTCTTCACCTGACGCACGATATTCGGCAGGGCGACAGCCGCCACAAGAAGAATTCCGATGATCAGAAGGATTACCTGAGCGTTTACATTCTTCTGTCCAAGACCAACTCTGAGGCATACGATGATAAACGCGGAGATCACGCCGCCCGCGAGGTTTCCTTTTCCTCCGGTGGAGGAGATGCCTCCGAATACCGCCATGGCGATGGCGTCCATCTCAAAGCCGTTTCCTGTCGTGGTATTTGCCCCGTAGGAGGAGGATACCAGGAACAGGGCGCAGAGTCCGGAAATCGTTCCCATTACCGTGTAGATCACCATACGGATCTTCTGTACATGGATGCCGGAATAGTAGGCGGTGAGACGGTTTGTCCCGATCGCGTATACCCTCCGTCCGAAGGTGCTCTTTCCGAGAATGACGGCAAAGATCACCGCAAGGATCAGTACCAGGAAGAGAATATAGGGAACCTGGCCTGCCTTTCCGCCGATCAGACGGAAACCGTCCGTATTCGTAACGGAAATACTTCCGCCGCTGCCCAGAACCACCTCGGCGATACCACGGAAAATAATCTGGGTCGCCAGAGTGACGATCATAGGAGGAAGCTCCTGAAACCTTGTAAGGATGAATCCGTTGACAGCTCCGCAGATGGTTCCCACGATCAGCGCCGTCAGCACAACCACGATGAAAGGCGCGTTGGTGTTGCAGACAATACAGCTCATGGTGGCGGAAAGACAAACAATGGAACCCACGGAAATATCAATCTCACCCAGCACCAGAATATAAGCCATCGTCAGCATCAGGAATACCTCTGCCAGATAAACCGGCATCTGGCGGAGCAGACTGCTCAGGTTATAAAACTCTGAAAATAACGCACAGAAAATATTTACGGCAATAAAGATGAGGACCAGAATGCCTTCCCAGGAGAAGATCATCCGCTTTACCGAACTTTCTGGCACATTGTTAATACTTCTTCCAGATTTTCCAGCCATGATTACATCTCCCTTCCTTTCAGTGCGTTTCTGTCAGCGGCACGCTGCAGAACAACGTTGATGATTACAACCGCAAGAATGATCAGACCCTTGATCATGTTCAGCCAGAGCTGATTGAAGAATGGAACCAGCGGAAGCGCTCTGGCGATCGTAGCCAGGATCAGAGATCCCAGAAGAGCTCCAAGAACAGTTCCCCGTCCGCCGTTCATGCTGACGCCGCCGATCACGCAGGCCGCGATAACATCCATCTCTCCGCCGTACTGCATATCCGGCATGGCGGACGCGTAAACGGAAACCTGCAGGGCGCCGCCCAGACCGGACAATAACCCCATAATCACATATACAAGAAGCTTCACATTCTTTACATTGATACCGGAAACCTCCGCTGCCTCCGCATTGCTTCCTACAGCGTAGATCTTACGTCCCGTTCTGGTCCATTTCATAAACCAGAAGAAGAAAGCGTAGCAGACGATGATCACCCAGATCACGCAGTTGAGCCCCAGGAAATTCGTAGTGGCAAAATTCTTGAATTCACCAAGAGCCGCGGCGCTTGCCCATTCACCGCCGTTGGAAACGAGATATCCCATAGCGCGGTAGATGTACATGAAGCCCATGGTAGCGATGATCGGCGGCACATCTGCTCTGGAAATGACCAGACCAACGACAAAGCCGCAGACAATACCGATAGCGACAGCGATCACAAATGCAAGAACAGGATTTGCGATCACATCATATTTCAGCATCATACCAATAGACATACCGGAAAGCGCCAGAGTGGACATAATGGAAATATCAATTCCGCCCACCAGCATAACGCAGAGCATACCCAGCGCCATTACCATCATAACCGCATTGTTTTTCAGCATATCCATCAGTGACTTCGGGGTCAGGAACGACGGGCTGATGGCGGTTACGATCACAAAAAGCACAATCAGGACAATGGCAAGCAGCGCTTCACGAGAGCCTGTGATTCTTTTCATAAGCGATTTCTGTTTCATTTTCCAGCCCCCTTTCCGGTTCCCTTTTCCATGGCCAGCTCAAGGATTCTTTCCTGTGAGGCTTCCTCACGGTTCAGCTCACCGGTTTTTCTTCCGTTGCACATAACGACAATACGGTCCGCCATACCCAGGATCTCCGGCATTTCCGACGAGATCAGAATGATCGCGTAGCCCTTCTTTGCCAGATCCCCCATGATCGCGTAGATTTCCGCCTTCGCGCCTACATCCACGCCCTTGGTGGGCTCGTCCATGATAACTACCTTCATCTCCTGGCTCAGAGCCTTGGCAACCACGACCTTCTGCTGGTTACCGCCGGACAGAGAGCTCGCCGGCTGGAAAATATCCACGGCCTTGGTATCTACTTCCTCCAGGAGTTTCTTGGAGATATCCCTCTCCGCCTCATCATTGTTAATGCCGTTCTTCGCATATTTGCTGATGGTAGGAAGAGTTACGTTTCTTCCCAGGCCCCAGCTCATGATCAGGCCCTCCTTCTGACGGTCCTCGGGAAGAAGGATGATACCCTTTTCCATGGCGTCGGAGGGGCGTTTGATATGTACTTCTTTTCCTTCCAGGTAGACTTTTCCGGAATCTGGCTGGGTAATTCCGCAGACAGCTTCCACCGTCTCCGTACGGCCCGCGCCTACCAGACCGGTCAGACCTACGATCTCTCCCGCTCTCACGCTGAAGGATACGTCCTTGAAAAATCCTGTTCTGGACAGATGCTCCACCTTCAGCATTTCCTGTCCAAGCTTTACCTCCGGCTTGGGGAATAGATCATTGATCTCACGGCCGACCATTGCCTTGATCAGATCCGCGTTTGTGATCCCGTCCACATCATAGGTTCCGATGTACTGGGAATCACGGAATACAGTTACGCGGGAAGCCAGGCGGTACATATCCTCAAAACGGTGGGAAATGAAGATAATGGATACGCCCTCTTCCTTTAATTTATCCACAAGTGTATAGAGCTTCTCAGATTCTGATTTCGTCAGCGCCGCGGTAGGCTCGTCCAGAATGATGATACGGGCATTGGTGGACATGGCCTTTGCGATCTCTACCATCTGCTGCTGAGCGACGCTCAGCGTTCCCATCTCGTCTGTAGCGTCGAAGTCTGCGTCAAGCTGCTGCAGAAGCTTATTGGCTTCCGCGTTCATGGCTTTCCACTGGATCATCCTGTTCTTAATGATCTCATGGCCCATGAAAATATTTTCTGCCACAGTCAGATGCGGATAAGATGTGGGGTGCTGGTAAACGGCCGCGATTCCTGCCGCCTGGGCGTCCTTTGGTCCCTTAAAGTCCACTTTCTTTCCGTTTAAAAACATTTCGCCTTCTTCTGCCTTATGTACGCCGGTAATTACTTTGATAAAGGTCGATTTACCGGCGCCGTTTTCACCCATAAGCGCATGGACTTCACCGGGCTTTAACTGAAACTGCACGTTATTCAGCGCTTTTACGCCCGGGAATATTTTCGTAATGCCTTTTAACTCAAGAACATATTCAGACACGGCTCTCTCTCCTCCCTTTTCATGATCTCTTTTAATTCGCGTTTATTGTAACATTTATCACTTTTTAATGTAATGGGAATATTTTTGGAATCGGGGTAAAATATTTTTGAGTAATCCGCCCTACTGACGTCGCGGATTCTTCTCCAGGGCCTGCCGCTCCCTCATAAGCTCCTCATGAAGCTTCAGGGAATTCCAGTGCCGGGTGACCGGGGTAAGCTCAGCCTTCCTTCCGGGCGGGGATACGGATCTGCACCTCCGTTCCCTGTCCGGGCTGGCTCGCGTAAGTCAGTCCATACTCCTCTCCATAGAGGATCTGCAGGCGCCTGTGGGTATTATAAACCGCGATATTCGTACCTCCGGAGCTGCTGCCGCCGTCCCCTGAAAGGATGCCCGAGAGCTTCTCAGGAGAAATTCCCACCCCGTCGTCGGAAACCAGGAGAACAATATCATCGTTTTCCAGCCAGCCGGTAAGCACGATGGTTCCTGCTTTTGTATCCTTTTCCAAAATCCCATGGAGAACTGCGTTCTCGATCACCGGCTGGAGAGTCAGCTTGGGGATCTGGTACTCCGTCAGCTCGTCGGGGATATCCGACACAAAGGTGATTTTATCATGAAAGCGCATATTCTGAAGGTGAAGATAAATGGAAACATGCTCCTCCTCTTTCCCGATGGTGGAAATACTCTGTTTCCGGCTCAGGGTCAGCTTATAAAAACGGGAAAGGTTCTGCACCGCGCTGGTTACCTCCGCGTTTCTTCCCTGCTGGGCCAGCCAGTTGATCATATCCATAGTGTTATACAGAAAATGGGGATTGATCTGGGCCTGGAGAGAATCGAATTCTGCCGTCCGCAGCTCCTCCGCAGCCTTTAACTGATCCTCCATCAGTTCTCCCATTCTTCTTGTCATAAAGTTATAGGTATCGATCAGGTCGCCTACCTCATCGTGATATCTCGGACTGTCCATAGGCGTCAAAGCACCCTCTCTGACCCTGCTCATCTGATGTATCACGGAGGATATCCGGTTTGTGATAGAATGGGAAAGAAAATGCGCAGTCACAGTAGCCAGAACAAGAATTCCCAGATACATCAGCATATATTCCAGCATCAGCTTGTTGCTCTGGGTGATCAGAGGCTCTGAGGGCAGCACCGTCACCATAAACCAGCCGGACTGCTGAATATTATAAAATCCCGCATAGACCTTCGTATCCAGAATCTCTCTCTCAATAAAGTTATTGGAAGACATAAAGGAATCCTCAATGGTCTCGTAATCCAGCCAGTATATTCCAGCAAGGGAATCATTGGAGGAGGCGACCATCGCGTTCCGCTCATTCAGTATATAAGACACACTGCCGTCCAGGGTCAGATTGTCCTTCAGAATATTATTAAAATCCTCGGATGTAAAATAAACCGCAATATAAGCGGGGTAAGAATTCTGCTGATAGTAAAAGGTAGTGGAGGCAATATAAGCCATATCGCCGTATTTTTCTTTTTCACGCTTTCCCAGATAAAACTCCGGACAGAACAGCTCCGACTGCCCGGTCCCCTGAAAGATCCCGTGCCAGTACCTGCCTTTTGCCCGGTTCACAGGCGAAAAATATTTTTCTGTCAGCGGGTCTTCAAAAAGCTCTGTGGATTCTCCGGGAAAGTCCATATATATCTGAAGCCCCGTGATCCGGCCGTCATCCACAAGATCCTGAACGGTATTCCCGAATTCTCTGGCGTCCGTTTTATCAAGAAGGATCTGGGAGGGCGAGTTCACCGGCTGATGAAATAATTTCTGAAAAAAAGACTGGTCTGTTATTTCCGCGTAAGCGTCCAGCACTCTCTGCACATCCTTCTCGATCAGCGGCGCCGTTTTCGAAGAGGAATCCTGTTCCTGTCCAATGGTATAGGATACTACCATATCGTACAATCTGCTGTAAAAAAAAACCCCGATCAACAGCACAGGAAGGCTGACAGCCAGTATCAGCGTGATCGTGAATTTAGACTGTAGTCCCATATCGCCATAGGCCTGGCGAAGTCTGCGAAAAAATCTGGTCATTGTAAATTTTTCTCCCTGTATTCGGACGGAGACAGTCCTGTATGCTTCTTAAAGCTTTTCCCGAAATAGTTTCCGTCGCTGTAGCCCACTCTGGAAGAAATATCGGAAATTTTATAACGGGAATCCATAAGGAGCTGCTTTGCTTTCTCCATGCGGTATTCCGTAATATACTGGTTCAGCGTGCTTCCTGTCTCATTTTTGAAAAAGGTACATACATAGGAGGTTGAGAGAAACACATGCGCGCTGATATCCTTTACGGACAGGTTTTCTTTCATATAATTCTGACTGATATATTTTTTGATCAGAAAGATCGTGGGATTCTCCTGCCCGTGGTCCGCCGCGTCCTTGAAAAACGCCCTTGTCTTTTCTGTCAGAGTTTCATGAAGCTCTGAAAAAGTAAAGCAGCCGCCGATCATTTCCGCGATGCTTTCTGTGCTTTTCAGTCCTGCCGCCTGCTGCCTGCGAGACTCCTCCAGGCATAGAAACAGACGATAATAAAGATCTCTCACCGGATTCTGCAGGAATCTGCGGTTTCCGGAAAAGGTTGCCTCCAGTTCAGCGAGAATCCGGAAGGCTTCCTCCTCATTTCCCGAGGATAAGGACTCTGAGAAGGCTGTCTCAGGCGCAGGCAGAGGAAGCTCCCCCGGAGAAGCGTTTTCCTCGGCAGCCCCGCCGGTGATCATTGTATTGACCGGAAAGAAAAAGCTGCTCTGAAGAAGTATCACTGCCGAGGCATAGGACTGATATGCCCTCGATACTCCGTATACCGTGTCCCCGGCGGCAAGAGAAAACCTTACAAAGGGCTCGAAACGGCCGCGCAGATAAGCTCCTGCAGCCTGCACCGCATGAGCGGTAGGTTCGGCCTGGCCGAACAAAAAGTATACGAGATACTGCATCCTCTTCTCTGTATAGACACAGCTCATATGGTATTGTCTCAGAAATTCTCTGAAATTCTCATGAAATTCCGCAAAAGACGGAGTTTCCGCCTGGACGGAGGTATCCATTTTTACAATATACGCTGTAAAACAGGTGGACGCGTTCACAGTAAGCTTCAGCTCTGAGGCGAGAGCTTCTATGGAACCGCTGTTGGAAGTTCCATATGGTACTGTCAGCAGCAAGGCGAGCTGAGAGGACAGCTCCATGGATTTCAGGTTTTCGCCTCTGTGAGAATGAAGCTTCTGCATATAAAGATCTCTCGCTTCCCTGACAGCCTCCTGTATTTCCGCGGGATTCAAAGGCTTTTCAATGTAATTCACCGCCTTGAGCCTGATGGCCGCTTTGAGATATTCCTTATCAGAATAACCGCTCATAAAAATCGGGACAGAATCCGGTAGTATCTTTTCCAGACGTTCCAGCATGGTAATGCCGTTCATGCGCGGCATCCGCACATCGCAGAGAATGATTTCCGGTCTGTGCAGACGGGCGGTTTCCAGTCCGTGAACGCCGTCGTCCGCCTGAAGAACCTCATCGATTCCAAGAGCCTTCCAGTCCACGGAAGAAATCACGCCGGTGCGGGTAAGCTCTTCATCATCTACGATCAACAGTTTCATATCATTCTCCTTTGTAAAAAGTAAAGATAAACGTGTTTTCTTATTTACGGAAATCCGTCCGGCTTTTGGGGAGCTTTTTCAGGATCCTGCCGCAGATATCCGCGGAGCAGGGCTTGCGGATCTCGTTGAAAAGCCTGTTCACCCTGGCTCTCTCCGCCTTCCAGAAATCACTGTCCGATACAAGACATGTGAGAAATTCCTCCATAGTCCGGGGCTTTGGCCCGGGCGTTACTTCGTCGTACTCAAAATTCATACCTCGGCCGGCCATATATTCCTGCCGGTCATAGGGCAGAAAAATCATGGGATGATCCGTAAGAAGATAATCAATATAAATACTGGAATAGTCTGTGACCAGACAGTCAAAGATATCCAGCATTCCCGTGACGTCCTCCGCCTGCTCCTCTCCCAGGAACCGGATACGTTCTCCAAGATAAGGCCCGGCAGCGGCTTTCTCCGCAATATGAGTCCGGACAAATATGATCATTTTTTCTTTTTCCAGAAATTTCTCCAGACGTTCCATATCAAAATCCTCAAAGGGAAAAAGCCTTACCTCCCCATAGTCGCGGAACGTAGGCGCATAGAGGACGGTCCGGCGGTATTCCGGCAGCTCTCCGTAAATCTCCCTCAAGAGCTTCCGCCTGTCCTTTGCCTGAAACATACCGTCATTGCGGGGCTGGCCCCAGACTCTGATCTTATTTTCAGGCACCGCGAAGCTTTCCGCCATCAGAGGGATCAGAGAACGGGAGGTGGTCAGGATACAGGTGTAATTTTCTGAAAAGATCTTTTTAAAATAAAAGCGGGACAGCTTCCCCAGATTGGGATCCAGAAGGGCGATCTTTTTCAGCGGCACGCCGTGCCAGAGGTTGACGATCATTCTTCTCCGGAGCAGCCCTGTGCTGTAGACCGGAAGCCCCGCCGAGGTAAACCATACGCCCGCGCCAAGGGCTTTTTTCATGCCCGCCGAAGTCTCTGTTTCAATAAAATATTTTTCTCCGTAAACAGAAGAAAGCTTCTCTCTCAGACCTGCGTCGTTGATCACAAAAAGAGGCGTCACCTCCGGCACATGATCCCGCACATACTCAAAAAGATAACGCGAATTATAATTATAATGGCGGTTATCGGTGGAGGAGAACACCCACACATAGGGATCCGGCCGGACTCCCGCAAAACGCGAGAGAAGCTCTCCCCGGATAAGATTCTTTATTTTTCCCATTTTACTTCCTTCTCTGATTTTCTCTGATTTTGCACAAAATACTATCTGTATTTCCACAGGCCGTGGAGGGCATAGGAAACAAAATATGCCATACTTTTCAAAGGATGATAACCCATATACCGGTACACACGGTAGGTCATCACCGCTGATTTCCATTTGTTTCTGGATTTTCCGCCCTCTGTCAGACGGTATTTCAGATAAGGTCTGTTTATCCCCGCCGCAGGGCCGTAGCGTTTCAGTATTTTCAGCCAGGTGAGATAATCCTCGTGGCTGTCGTCATGCTCCATGGGGTATTCCAGCGCCGCCTCCCGGCGGACCAGGACCGAGGAGCAGTTGATACTGTTATGAGACAGCAGATCCCTGTAAGAAATCCTTTCTTTGACAGGAATATATTTCCCGGCTGAGGTTCCGTCCGGATTCATCAGCTCTCTTCCCGTGGAACAAAGCACGCTCCCTGTTCTCTCAAGGAGTTCAAGCTGGGCCTTCAGCTTACCCTCCGCCCACCAGTCGTCCGCGTCCAGAAACGCGATATATCTTCCCCTCGCCTCACGGATCCCCCGGTTGCGGGAGGACGCGGCGCCCTGGTTCGTCTGATTCCTGTAGTAATAAAAATCTTTTCTGCCCTCATAAGAAGCCAGAACTTCCTCCGTGCCGTCTGTGGAACAGTCGTCGATCACAAGAAGCTCCAGGGGAACCTCCTGCAAAAATACGGAATCCGCCGCCTTTTTAATGTAAGCGGCTCCATTATAAACCGGCATAATCACAGATACCAGCGGCTGCGTCATCATTCGCTCCTTTCCTCTCCTGCGTTTCCTGTATAGTTCAAAAGCTCCCCGATCAGGGCTTCCGCCCTCCGGACAGACTCTCTGTTCATTTTTCGGTAATCCAGCCGGAGAGATTTCACTTTTCCTTCTGCGAAAAGCTCCATACCTCTCAGAATCCCCTCGGCGGAGTTTTCCAGAAGGTTTCCGCCATATTTTGTAAGAAAGCCGCGTGGACCGCTGACGTCACATGCCATAACCGGAACTCCCAGAGCGTCGGCCTCCATCAATACAAGCGGATGTCCCTCATAATAAGATGAGAGAAGAAACAGATCACATTTTTTCAGGACCGGCATGGGATTTCTCATGGAGCGGATCAGGATAATATGCTCCTTCGCTGAAAGAGAACCTGCATAGGCAAGGGTTTCCTCATAGAGCTCCCCGTTGCCGCCGATGATGATCATCCACGTTCCGGGATGCACCTTCCAGTACTGCTCAAAAGCCTCCAAAAGGCGTTTGTGCCCTTTTTCCGGAGAAAAGCGGCCGATGCTGATAAATTTCGTATCGCCGCTGTCCAGAACCGCCTGCAGCTCTTCCAGAGAAACACTGGACAGGGTATCCCCGTCAAAGGCGGCCTTTTCCTCCGCCCTTGCAAGGACGCTTTCATAATCCAGGCAGTTGGGAATGACGGCTACTCTGGAAGGATCCGCCCCCAGGCCGCGTGTAACCGGCTCCACAAGATCGCTGCTGACTGGCACGATCCGGTCATAGGTATTGTAGGCCTCCTTCAGAAGATACGGATTCTGGTTCCCCTTGGCGGCTATTTCACGGACCATATCGTTGTGTACCCAGATTATTCTCGGGCAGGGCGACTCCTCCAGCAGGGAGGTCACATAGGCCTCGTAGCCGTTATAATGGATCACCAGCGAAAAGTCGGCTCCTCCAAAATGCTTCTTCCACTCCCGCTGATAAGCTCTGTGTACCCGGCAGTCAGTCCATTCGGAGGAAGAGCCTTTCATCTTCCGCATAAGAGCGCACATTGTGGGAAGGTCCATATTCATCTCACTTCCCAGAGGGTATATGCCGAGCTCCCGCGGAAGCTCGGCCAGCCTGGCCTGATTTTCTCTCGCGTATTGCGTGCGGAAGGAAAGAAAATAGTTGTATCTGGTCAGATCCAGCTCAGCAAGCATGGAAAAGAGAGCGGTGGTAATACCGTTCTGTCCCAGATCGCCGCCGTAAAGCAGAATATTTTTTTTGCCGTTGCCCTTATATTTTTTCGTACGGCAGCAGGAATCCCCAAGAAATACATGCCGGCAGATTTTTTCTGTTCCGCGGCCGTCCTCGTAGGTGGCAAATTTTTCCATAAAGGCTTCGTCCGGAACGCCGCCTCCCTGGTGAGCCAGCGGGATCACCTTTCCGGGATCCTCTGTATAGCAGAAGGGATATTTTCCGATATCCTCGTACATTCCACGTCCACTCTCATATTCCTTCCTGTCATAGGCAAAAAGAATGATCTGCCTGCCCGCGTTGGCAAAATCATAAAAAACGCTGGAATAATCCGTGATCAGCGTACTGCACAGACTGAGCCCCTCATAAGTATCCCATTCTGTGGGGAACGGGCGGATATGCCGGTAGCCCTCAAAGCTCTCCTTTCCGTGGAGAAAGGGATGCAGCTTCACCAGAAGGAGCTCGTCCTCTCTTAGCTGTCCGTCCCAGAGCTTCAGATGCGCGGCGAGTATATCCATAGAGCTTCCCCTGTCCACACTGTCGGTCAGTCCCCGGAAGGTAGGAAGATAGGCAAGCAGCTTCTTATTCTGAAATCCGGCCTCCTCCAGAAGCTTCTTCTGTCTTTCCCCGGGATTCCTGCGGAAAATATCGTTCCTGGGATATCCCTCCCGGAGAACGGTCCCCCGGTAGAGGCTGGACAGCATATAGGCCTGAGACATCTTCTCCTCCATATAGCGGTTGGGGAAAACAAGATAATCGGAATCCAGAAAATTCCTGAGCATATTTCCCACACTGACTGCCTCCTGGCGGTTATCCCGTCCCATTTTCTTCAAAGGGGTGCCGTGCCAGGTATTCAGATAAATCTGTCCCTCCTTTTTGATAAAGCGTCCGGGGAAGGTGACGTCGTTGACCAGATATTTCGCCTGGCTGAGGGCCTTATAGTAGGACAGCGAGCCGGTCCGCGCCATGCGCGATATGTGAATGGAATTCCTCTGGAGCTTTTCTCTGATCTCCGGCTCCGCGCCGCGGCGAACGGACAGCACGACTTCAAATTTCCGGTAAGGGTCCTTCTGAAGCTCCGCCAGGATCGCAAGAATATTGCTCTCCAGCGCGTTTCCGCTCCGGGACTCCAGAAGGATCATATCGTCTTTCAGCTTTGTCTTTTCATAGAACCTATTGTAAAGCGGATACCAGGAGCCGTTCCGCAGCTTTTTTTTCACCTTTTCTGTAAAACGCATCTCATTATAGTCCCTTCTATTTCCAATATAATTATCATAACAAATGGCTTTTGCGGTGTCAACGGGCGGGGGAGATCGGGTGGGGGCCAGTCACGTCGAGCTTACGCATATTTGTTGAGATGCAATTGAAACTCGAGCTTTCTGTTCCTCAAAATTAAGGAATCCGCTTGAATCCTGCTACCAGATGTGATATATTGAAAATAGAAAAGGGAAAGCCATAGAATCGGCTTACCCCGAACAGTTACAACTTATCCCCTCCGAAAAGGGTCAGCCGTCACTATTGGTAGTAGTGGCGGCTATTTTCTTTTATCCTTGATAATCTCATAAATAAGACCAGCAAGGGCAACAATCAGTATACCTATCTGGATTAAATCCGAATATGTAACCATTGTATCACCCTCCTTTCTTTCGTCTGGAGGGTTAGCCCCTCCGAATATCAGAGGGTAAGCCGCCCGGCTCTATGGTTTCCCATGTTTCTATTCTAACACGCTGCCACTGTTTCTTCAATCCTAATAAGCGAATTAAGGACAGACTAAAAGGACTGAATCCTGTATAATACAGGATCCAATCCTCTTTAGCCGCGCAGCCGCAATTTTGTCTAACTTTTTCGGAGTCCGATCATTATTTTGCAATTACTTTTCAATAATCAACTAATCACCTTCCCCTGTATCCCTCCTTCATCATAAATAACCTGTCTTTCCTTTGTCACCTCATCAATAACCTGAAGAATAGATTCTTTGAAGCTTTGAACATAAATATTGTCTTTTATAGCCAAAGCATATTTTTTAAGCTGAGCAATCTCAATTCCTTTTTCTGGAGTAAACATTGTAATGATGGTTAAATTCAAGTTTCTTCCATATTTCTCACTTGAGAAAAGCATACTAACACAACGGTTTCTTTCACTTCTAAAGTTAAATATGTAAGAATCTTTATAGTGTACGTTTACGAGGTTGAGTGCTCTTGCATCCTCTTTCTTCATTACAACCTCACCGTCAAAATCCTTCACTAATTCTGCAAAAGCATACTCAATTTGTTCTTGAGATATTCTCTGTCCACTAGACAACGGTAATGTCTTTGTCCATTTTGCGATTGCCAAGGAGTATTCTAGATTTTTATGTGCCATCTCCAGTTTTCTGAAAAACAGATCAAATGCATCTACATTCCATTCTATCGAAGAGCTGTCGAACAAAAAGCCATCCATTTTTTCGATATCATATATTTTAATATTTGTCGATCCGCCGCATTCAAGAAAATTAAGTCTATCCTGATATTCCATTTCAAAACTAACCTTTTTCTCAAATAATCTTCTTAATACATCTCTCTCCAGTTCAAAAAATCCCATCCATGCTAACCCAGATGCAAGTAGAAAAGCACCCTGCTCATTTTTTAAAAATATTGCATTATCAACCCACTCTAGAATAAGCTTTTTCTGCTGATTTACCAAGCTTTTCCCACCAAC
>DSLMC04103__coassemble_995_pt1 | contig 14983 bp, 11 predicted proteins | sample DSLMC04103__metabat2_high_PE_018 | metagenome-assembled genome bin DSLMC04103 | reverse complement strand
CTCAGACCCAAAAACAGCACCCTGTAGACACTGTTCTTTTCGTGGTTGCCCACATTATCTATGAAAACAGCGGAATATCCGCCTGTTTTCTCTTCCATCTATGCAAATACCACAGCATATACTGAAAACTTTCTCTCCATAACATATAGAAAATGCGGTATTTGCTGAAATATCCTGCTGCAGGTATCTCCCCACATGTCCATCTGTAAACTTCCAATTTCTCAGCGCATCTCTGCACTTATCTAAACACTTACATTTTCTCAGTACACCTCTGCACCTATATGCACACTTAAAATTTCTCATTGTATCTATACACAATCCCATACGAGACTAATACCAGTGACACTGAAATCAAAAAACCATACATTGCTGCATGTAAAAAAGTAAAACGATTTTAATGCATATTTCCATTTATGTGGCAACGATCATCAAACACTCTCCTGCCTTTCAAATCCATACAGGAATTTTTTTCCAAGATTTCTTGCTGAATTCAGGTACCGGTTTCCCCGATGGCCGTTTTCACAGGAAAACTCGCTTCCGCAGATCTTTACTTTTCCGCCGCAAATACTGCACACAGAACTGATTTTATGCTGTTCCGGTTCCAAAACCACGATCCCCGCCTGCCAGGCTTTATACTTTACCTTTTCACGGATGGAGGTACTCAAATGGATCGGAGAAAAATTTCCCGCAGAGAGCATAACTATTTTTCTGTGCTTCTGCTCATATTTCGGCAGTACAAGAATCTTCGCGCCGCTGTTTTCACAGAATGTGATCACCTGTCTGCTGAACCGGTGCGCGTAATGCTCGTTCAGGTTTTTAAGCCTTTGCCAGTATTTTCCATTGGCTCGGGGATTTTCTCCTCCGCCGCAGGATTTCCGGGATTTTTCCAATTTTTCTGTCACCTGTCTGCATTTGTGAGTGTACTCCGCCCCGCCTTTCAGAAACAGGCAATCCTGCATCTCTCCTGATGCGTCCAGAGTACAGCAGATTACGCTGGCATCCTGATTCGTAAATGTCACGGAACATATTTTTTCTTTGTCGGTCATGCGCTCTTTAGCGCTCCGCCCATCCTCCACAGGGATTTTCCAGGGAATATGAAGCTCCGCTTGCCTTATTTCATTTTGGGAGTGATTTTTCCTCAAAACCAATGCCGGGGACATCATCTGCCCTTTTTCAGGGATCTTATTTCCTTTGATTCTGCAGCGGCACCAATTCCAGGCATCGCCGTTCCACAGTTTAAGGAAAACTGCACCTTCGCTGAAGTCTTTGTACATTCCCTTATAAAAAGTTACGGATTCATGAAATTTTTCTGTCCTTTTGCTTTGGTTTTCTCTTGCAAGATAGCTTCTTGCCGCGGAAATCGCTCCGTTGATGGCGGCTCTTCGGAAATACAGCGGAACCTTTTCCCAGGGCAGCGGATAGGGTACCGGCGCTTGGTCGCGTCCCGGAATTGTCAGTTTTTCCAGGCTGCGCATAGTCTCCATGGCTCCCTGCCGGACTTCCGGAAAAGTATCTAAATACAAGTCATAGTAAAATCCCAGGATCTCGTTGTACAGCTCCTGGGTTTTCTCCATCCAGTCCATATGTCTGAAAAAAATATGGAACTTTTTCACTATTACGGAATAATAAGTAGTTTTTTCCATAAAAAAACACCTCCGTAATTTTCGTGAAGTATACTCATTCACGAAAAATTACGAAGGTATTCCGGCAAAATCCGCCAAAAATAACTTTGAAATTTACTTAATAGCTTTTGTATAAGGCATTGGTTCGGCAAAAAATTAGGAATATGCGCTAAAAATCGCAGGATTTCCGTCATTTATTTGACTTTACATTCAAGATTGGCTGTGCTAGAATATGGTTGTTGAAAAAAGTATCGTGAATGAGTATAATTCACGATATTTTCTGATGTCATAATAAATTACTTCTTATTTTGGCACTCCATCACCCCTCACTATCATCGTTTTCATCTTTTGTTTCAATATATAAACCCGAAAAAGGGAGCCCAGTTCCTATCTGAGCCCCCTCTTTAATAAAATCTGTTATAGTTTTTTACTAAAATCCAGTTCTTTTATAAAATTCGCATCTTGACGATTCAATGCCCTCTCCAATTTTTCATTTTCCTTCTTTATCTCTGCAATCTCAACTTTTAAGATTTCATTCTGCCGCAGAATCACATAATCAAACACCATTTTTTTCAAAAAAACACCATCACATAAAAACCTCGTGCCGTCCTATGATATGTTTTCCCCCTCTTCAATAAGCCGGACTTTGCAGCGTTTCTTATAACAAGCGATACCGTATCTCAAAATTTTGCCAATCCCTTCTTTTTTCAATTCCTCTTCATAATGCGTATTTACAATCTGTTCAAGCGCATTTTTACAACTTTCTTCCAGGTTTCCATCATGTGCATACTTTATCTCCAATATAATTCCTGCCGCACTATTTTCTGTTTCCACAACAATATCACTATAGCCGTCTCCAGTTTCCCGGTTCGAAGAAATTCCCCATTTGTCTTTTACGCCTAATATCCCCAGTAAAATACCATGATAGAAATTTTCCTTCATCGGTTTTTTCACAAAAGTATCACGAATACTGATGGTCTTCTTGAGATACTCGGTAAAATATTTTTCTACTTCCTCTGCATCCCCTCTTTCCAGTGCATCACAGAATTGATTTAGAGTATATCCATCCTCTTTCACCTGTTCCCTAAAGAATTCCATAATCTGACTGGTGAAAATAGTCCGTATCTCCATATTAGGGATTGCGAGAGAGAGTTCGTTTCCTTCCCGCCTGCCTTTTTGCGTTAAATAACCCGTTGTAAACAGTACGCTCCACAGATTATCAATACTGCGGTACATATCTTTATAAGTCAATTCGTGCCTGATTTCTTTTTTTATTTCCTCACCTGCTACTAAACGTTCAATCTCCTTTTTTGTTGTTCCATTATCAGATTGTTCAATAAACACTCTCACTGCATCATTACTGCTGGTATTCATCCAATAATTCTGCGGCAGCGCGTTCGGATCACTCCTAAGTGTATCGCAGTAATTCAGTACATCCCACGGACAGTAAACATCTATGTTACCGAACCGGTACCCATCATACCACTCTTTTACCATGTCGTAATGATCCATAAATTCATAGTATTGCAAAAGATTGCGAACCTCTGCATCTGTAAATCCAAAATACTCATCAAATTCCACATCTGCGACAGACCGGATTTTGGGATTATTTAATCCGGTAAAAATGCTCTCTTTAGAAATCCTCATGCAGCCGGTAAGCACTGCAAACTTCAAGCTCCTATTGGATTTAAGAGCCTGCTCAAACAGATTTCGGATCAGGAATGTCATCTGTTCATAATAGCCATTCTCAAATGCTTTTGCCAGAGGAACGTCATATTCATCGATAAGAATGATCGTTTTTCTCTCGTAATGCTTTTCCAATAGACGGGATAGTTCGCGAAGGCTTCCAAAAAGAGCCGTTTCATCCATATCTCTTTTTAACAGTTCTCTGAAACTGTTCTTATCATTTTCAGACAATCGTGTGCTTTCCAATAAATATTCTATTCCTGAAGCAGCTTCATTCACCACCCGAATTGCCATCTTATATGCAGTTTCATAAGTTTGTCCGTTGATTCCCTTTAGTGAAACAGAGATTACCGGATATTGCCCCATATATTTTTCGCATAGTGCTTCCTCATTCATTATATTCAGTCCCGCGAAAACCGATGGATCGCTGCCAATAGAAAAGAACGATTGAAGCATACTCATATTTAATGACTTGCCAAATCTTCTCGGCCTGGTAAAAAGCGTTACTTCTCCCCAGTTATCAAGCAGGTCTTTGATCAATCCAGTCTTATCGATGTAGTAAAAATCATTTTTCCTCAATTTTTCAAAATCATCAATTCCAATTGGGAGTTTCTTTTTTAAAAATTCCATTTTCGCACACTCCATATCTCATCAAAGATCTCTGCCCTGATTAAAGTGCATATCGGGCTGATTCCGTCGCCTATTGCTCCGGTTCCGCCGCCCGTTCGTTTCTCTTCCGCAGATACTCCGCCCGCCCCTCCTCATACAGATTTCTTCCCCGGCTGTCTATGATGACTGTCAGCGGCATTTCCTCCACATAAAGCTTTCTCAGGGCTTCCGACTGCAGATCCTCGTAGGCGATCAGCTCGCAGCGTTTGATGCATTTTGCCAGAAGCGCTCCCGCTCCTCCAATGGCTCCGAAATAAACGCCGCCGTATTTTTTCATGGCCTCCACAACTTCCGGCAGACGGGCTCCTTTTCCAATCATTCCCCTTGCGCCCACAGACATCAGTGTGGGGGCATAAGCGTCCATTCTTCCGCTTGTGGTGGGGCCGGCGGAGCCGATCACCTGTCCCGGCTTGGCCGGCGTAGGCCCCACATAGTAAATCGTGGCGTCCGCAGGGTCAAAGGGAAGCTCCTCCCCTCTTGCCAGAGCCTCGCACATTCTTTTATGTCCCGCGTCCCGGGAGGTATAAATCTCCCCTGTCAGGTATACGGTGTCTCCTGCCTGGAGACTGCGGGCCAGTTCCTCCGTCAGGGGCAGTGTAATATGTTTTTCCATCTCAGATCACCTCCGTCTTATGCCGTGTCACATGACAACTGATGTTAATGGCGCATGGCATTCCCGCAATATGGGTGGGCATCGTCTCAATATTCAGTCCGATGGCCGTGGTCCTTCCTCCGAATCCCTGAGGTCCGATTCCCAGCTCATTAATCTTTTCCAGCATTTCTTCCTCAAGCTCTCCATAAAAAGGGTCACTGTTTCTTGAATCTATGGGACGCATCAGCGCTTTTTTTGCCAAAAGAGCCGCCTTGTCAAAGGTTCCTCCGATCCCGACTCCTACCACCATAGGCGGACAAGGATTCGGGCCTGCCGCCTCCACTGTCTCCAGAATAAAATCCTTGATACCCTGAAGTCCGGCAGACGGCTTGAACATACGGATGGCGCTCATGTTTTCACTTCCAAAACCTTTTGGGCCCACCGTGATCCGTATCTGTTCCCCGGGCACGATCTCTGTATACAGCATTGCCGGCGTGTTGTCTCCTGTATTTCCTCTTCTCACAGGATCCTTTACCACCGATTTACGAAGATAACCCTTTTCGTAGCCTCTGCGGACGCCCTCGTTCACCGCTTCCGTGAGACCGCCTCCGGCAATATGAACATCCTGCCCGATTTCCAGAAAAACACAGGCCATCCCTGTATCCTGACAGATCGGAACCTGCTCTTCCTCCGCAATTTTATAATTTTCTATGATATTATCTAAAATCTGACAGGCGATTTCCCCGTCCTCACAGGCTCTGCACTTTCCGATGGCCTGCTTCACATCCTCCGGCAATACCTGATTCGCCTCAATACAAAGCCGTTCGATTGCTTCTGTAATCTCTGACGCCTGAATCTCGCGCATATATGACAGCTCCTTCTTATAATAAATTTCTGTGAAACGCCCTCCGGCCTGTTTGTCCACACTTTTCTCAGATTTCTCTCCAGGCTGATACCTGATAAGTGTACTGGGAAAGCTGCGGTCTACCGCGCCGCAGATCATGTTTTCCCTCAACAGGTTCCCTGCTCTCTGCACACAGATATCACAGGATTATTGTAACGTATCTTCCAAAAACATGCAAGACCGGAGAGCCTGCGCCCTCCGGTCTGATGCCACTTATTGTTACAGTTCACTCCCGGCATTTTCACTCGCTGAAAATGCACGGGCCAATACGAAAAATGACCAAAGAATCCAGCCCCTCGCCGTAGGCGACTTAAAATGGGCTGGATTCAGTTACAGTTCACGCATGGCGTGAACTGTAACCACTTATTTAATAAAAATCATTGTGAAGCAGCTCGTGCTCCTTGCCCTTCAGAAGTCCTTCATACAGCTCGATCACCAGCGGGTTCTCATCAGATTTCTTGATGATCATGGTGTTGTCGGCATTGTAAAGTCCCTTCGCTCTGGCGGACTTGGTTCTGGAGCCGGCTCTGGTAGGCTGTCCGCCTCCCATGATGCAGCCCCGGCGGCAGGCCATAACCTCGATAAGATGATAATTTGCCTCGCCGTTCTTTACGCGTTCCATGACGATTCTCGCGTTGGCAAGACCGCTGACTACGCAGATATTCAGCTCTGTTCCATTATAAGGAACACTGAATTCCTTGATTCCTTCTTCCCCGCGGACGCCGCATTCTGAAATCTCCCGCATTGCCTCTTTTGTATGCTGGGGACTCAGTCTCCTGAGCACAGCCTCCGTCACACCGCCGGTTACGCCGAAGATAACGCCGCCGCCGGAACCAAAGCCGAAGGGCATGTCGCAGGCTTCCGGATCCAGGGACGCAAAATCAAGACCAAAGTTATTGATCATGCGGATCAGCTCTGTGGTAGTGATAACGATATCCGTATCCTGCTCTCCCTTGGTAAAGCTGTTTGGACGGATGGCCTCCGCTTTCTTTGCCGTACAAGGCATGATGGAAACCATAACGGTTTTCTTGCCGGCCGCGTGTTCCGGATCGCGGAAGTACTCTTTGATCACCGCCGACAGCATTCCCTGAGGAGAACGGCAGGTAGAAACATTCGGAATAAACTCCTGATACTGATCGGTTACAAACTTCACCCATGCCGGACAGCAGGAGGTCAGAAGCGGAAGGTTCTCTCCCTTCTCAATCCTTCTGAGGAATTCCGCGGACTCTTCCATGATCGTCAGGTCCGCGCTGAAGCTGGTATCATACACTTCATCAAAGCCCATTCTGTGGAGAGCGTTGACGATTTTTCCCATAACGCTCCGTCCCTTGGGCTGTCCGTAATGGTCGCCTACCGCTACGCGGACCGCCGGCGCGATCTGGGCTACCACACGCACATTCGGATCGGAAAGAGCCTCCCATACTTCATCCATATGCGTCTTAATAGAAATTGCTCCTGTGGGGCAGAATACCCGGCACTGTCCGCAGTTTACACACTGAGTCTCTGCAATCTTTTTATTGAAGGCAGGCATTACCATAGCCTCAGTGCCCCGGTACGCGAAGCCGAGCGCTCCGATTCCCTGAAGCTCCTCGCAGGCACGCACACAGTCTCCGCAGAGGATACATTTATTCGGATCTCTCACAAGCGACGGGGAGCTGGTGTCGATCTCGTGGATCTCTCTTGTATTTTCAAAGCGGATATCCCTGACGCCCAGCCGGTGCGCAAGCTCCTGAAGGATACACTCGCCGCTCTTTATACAGGTGGTACAGTCTCTGCAGTGAGCCGCAAGAAGCAGCTCCACGATGAGCTTTCTGTATTTTTTGATTCTTCCTGAATTGGTATAGATCACCATTCCGTCCCTCGGCTCCTCGGAACAGGATGCGAAGGTTCTTCCTCTGTCGTCCTCCACTGTACAGAGACGGCATGCGCCGAAGGTGGATACTTCGGAATGATAGCACAGTGTCGGTATATTGATTCCTGCCTTACGGATTACGGTCAGGACATTTTTTTCATCGGTAAATTCTACTTTTCTGCCGTCAATGGTCATTACTCCCATAATACAGCCTCCCTTCTATGCTTCCACATAAATCGCGTCAAAGTTGCAGTTGTCCTTACATGCGCCGCACTTGATGCACAGATCATTATCAATGTGATACGGATGCTTGATCTTTCCGGTAATCGCGCCTGCCGGACAGTTCTTCGCGCACTTGCCGCAGCCAATACAGAATTCTGCATTGATGTGGAACTGGCGCAGCGCTGTACAAACCTTCGCGCGGCATTTCTTATCCCGGATATGCTCCTCATACTCATTGCGGAAGCGTTTCAGGGTACTGATAACAGGAAGAGGCGCGCTCTTGCCAAGACCGCAGAGAGCCATACTCTGAACCATAGTAGCCAGCTCTTCCAGCTCATCCAGATCGGACATTTCGCCTTTGCCTTCTACGATGCGCTCCAGAATTTCAAGCATACGTTTCGTTCCCTCACGGCAGGGAACGCATTTGCCGCAGCTCTCTCTCTGGGTAAAGCTCATAAAGAATCTTGCCACCTCTACCATACAGGTGTTTTCATCCATAACTACAAGACCGCCGGAGCCCATAATAGCATCCAGTTTCTTCACGGAATCGAAATCAAGAGGAATATCCAGCTGATCCTCGATCAGGCAGCCGCCTGAGGGACCTCCGATCTGCACTCCCTTGAAAGCTGCTCCGCTTTTCAGTCCTCCGCCGATATCGTAAATAATGTGACGGAGACTTGTTCCCATTGGTACCTCGATCAGACCTGTATTCTCAATGGAACCGGTCAGTGAGAAGGTTTTTGTTCCCGGGCTGCCCTCTGTTCCGATAGTGCGGAACCAGTCGGCGCCCTGAAGAATGATCTTTGGAACATTGGCGTAGGTTTCTACATTATTAAGCACCGTAGGCTTTTCCCAGAGACCCTTCTCCACGGTACGAGGCGGTTTTACACGGGGCATTCCTCTGTTTCCTTCAATGGAAGCGGTGAGGGCTGAACCTTCGCCGCAGACAAAGGCGCCTGCTCCGCGGTTAATATGTAAATGGAAATTCACTCCGGAGCCGAGAATATTTTCTCCAAGAAGACCGTATGCTTCCGCCTGTTCCATGGCCATGCGGAGTCTCTTCACGGAAAGGGGATATTCCGCGCGGACATAGATATATCCGTTTTCAGCGCCTACGGCATATGCGGCAATGATCATACCCTCGATCATCTTATAGGGATCGCCTTCCATAACGGAGCCGTCCATAAACGCTCCCGGATCTCCCTCGTCGCCGTTGCACACTACATAACGGGTCTTTTCCTTCTGGCGGGCTACCTGGGACCATTTCTTTCCGGCCGGGAACCCTGCTCCGCCGCGGCCGCGGAGGCCGGATTTTGAAACCTCGTCGATCACATCCTGAGGAGTCATGTCGAAAAGGGCTTTTGCCAGAGCCTGAAAACCTCCGGCAGCAATATATTCGTCAATGGATTCCGCGTCTATCTTACCACAATTTTCCAGAACAATTCTTGTCTGCTGGTTCAAAAACGGAATATCATCCGGATGAGGACAGGCCTTGTCGTCTTCCCGGTAAAAAAGTCTCTCTACAGGCTGTCCCTGAAGCACTGTCCGCTCCACGATCTCACGGCAGTCCTCCGGCTGAACATGCACATACTGATAATCGTATGGCTCTATCCTCATCAGTGGTCCCAGCTCGCACAGACCCTGACATCCGGTTTTTATCACGCCCAGATGGGGAACATCCTTCTGCATTTCCACCTGAACGCCTTCCATATCTTCACAGAGCTTCACCATCTCGTCATAAATCTTCTGAGCGCCGGACGCCATACATCCGGTTCCGGAACAGACGAGAACCCGGCAGGTATATGTACCGATGGTGTTCTGAACCTCATTCTGTCTGGTCAACAGATCATCTTTTGACGTAATTCTCATACTTTCTCACCTCTCAATTCTTCCAGAAGATCCACCGCCTTTTCCGGTGTCATTTTCGGATGCACTTCATCATTTACAGTCAGCGTAGGCGCCAGCCCGCACGCTCCCAGACAGGAAACTGTCTCCACCGTAAACAGCATATCGTCTGTGGTATGCTTCTTATGACTCAGCCCCAGCTCCTTCATCAGGGCTTCCTTCACAGGCATGGATTTACGCACATGACAGGCGGTACCGTCGCAGACTTTAATGATGTATTTGCCTTTGGGCTCAAATGAGAAGTTCTCATAAAATGTAGCCACACTGAAGGCTTTTGCCTCGGTCACCCCGATCTGTGAAGCGACATAGGTGAGAAGCTCTCCCGGAAGATAGCGGTACTCTGCCTGAATATCCTGCATAATGGGAATCAGCGATGCCTGTGTACGTCCATAGTGCTCAATAATTTCGTCTGTCTTCCTGTAGTAAGACTGGTCTAACATTGACTTTCCTCCTTTATTTTTTACTTTTCCTTGCATTTTCGTCATTATTTCCAGTAGATCATATCCCAATTATACATGATACAGACATATTCCACAAGTAATATGTTTACATTTTTCTGTAAATTAGTCATAATTTTAACTTAATATATCTATTTTCGTTTCAAACTATGTATTTTCACTTTTTAGTATCAATTCTCGTATTTGAATATTATTTTGTCTAAAATTTATCAACATAGACAAATTATTCACATTCTAAATCAAAGCACAGCAAATTTCCCTTTCTCAGCATTTTTCTCCCAGGCGGTTAGGAGCCTGTCTCAATCCATGCTGAAATATGGGGGGGGTGACAGCAACGGCTGCAGGCCAAAAATGTCTAATAAAAAACACATACTCATATATTGATTTTGAAAATCGTTTCATATATGATGTAAATAAATACAAATATGAAGTAAATAAATGCAGAACAGCCTTACATTTACAGAAAAACAGAAGCAAAGGAGAAAATAATATGAGAAATTTAGACACTCCTGTAAAAAGAATCAGGCATAAGGTTTTTACGGCGGTTGCCAGAATCGGCTTCGAGTCCTCAGACGAGACTTTGATCCAGGATATTGAATCGATTCCGTACGAAATCGTACAGGAACGCGCCAAATACCGGGACAGCATTTACCGCGAACGGGCCGTAGCCAGCGAAAGGATCCGTCTCGCCATGGGTCTTTCCCTCCGGCCGGAAAACAAAGCCGTTCATCTCACTTCCGGTCTGGAGGCAAGCAATATTGACGAAAAATATTACGAACCGCCTCTCATGCAGGTAATTCCCTCCGCCTGCGCGGCATGTCCTCCCAATAAATATGTCGTCACCAACATGTGCCGGGGCTGTATGGCTCATCCCTGTATGCAGGTCTGTCCGAAAGGCGCCATTTCCATGGTAAACGGAAAATCTCACATTGATCAGGAAAAATGTATCAAATGCGGAAAATGCAAATCTGTCTGTCCCTACGACGCAATCTCCCACAATGTCCGTCCCTGTGAACAGGCATGCGGAGTAAAAGCCATCGGGAACGACGAGCAGGGCCGCGCGAAAATCCTGGAGGATAAATGCGTTTCCTGCGGCATGTGCATGGTAAGCTGTCCTTTCGGAGCGATTTCCGACAAATCCCAGATTTTCCAGCTCGCCCATTCATTGAGAGAGGGGAACGATATCATCGCCATCATTGCTCCCTCCTATGTCAGTCAGTTCGGGGACGACGTCACACCGGGTAAATTTAAAACAGCCCTGGAAATCCTCGGTTTTTCCGGGGTGTACGAGGTGGCTCTCGGCGCGGATATCGGCGCTATCTCAGAAGCCCACCACTACGCCAACAAGGTGGCCACCGGAGAGCTGCCCTTCCTCCTGACCTCCTGCTGTCCCTCCTGGTCCATGATGGCAAAGAAATTCTTTCCAGCCATGATCGATAATATTTCTCAGGAGCTGACGCCCATGGTAGCCACCGCCCGCAGGGTAAAGCAGGAGCACCCGGATTCCAAGGTTGTATTCATCGGACCCTGCGCCTCCAAAAAACTGGAAGCCATGCGCACCACCGTCCGCAGCGACGTGGATTTCGTAGTGACCTTTGAGGAGCTGTCGGCCATGTTTGACGCCAGGGACATTGATCCCGCGGCCTTTGACGAGGAGGACGCTCCTCAGGACGCAACGGCGGCGGGCCGTGGATACGCGGTGGCCGGAGGTGTGGCCGGAGCCATCGAAGCCTGTCTGAAGGAGTACTATCCGGATGTTCCCGTACACATCGAACACGCGGAGACTCTGGCCGACTGCAAGAAGGTTCTCTCCCTTGCCAAAGCCGGAAAACTGAAGGGCTGCATGATCGAGGGAATGGCCTGCCCCGGAGGATGTATGGGCGGCGCCGGAACCAACGTACCTTTTGCAAAATCCTCAAAAGCCCTCAAAAAATATCTTGCCGAAACAGATAAAAAGATCCCGCCCAGGGAGCTTGAGGACATTGAATTAAAATAATCCCCCGAAAGAAAACCGGGTATTTCCATTCTGCCTTATTCAGAAACAGGCGGAAACTGGAAATATCCGGTTTATTTTTGTTCTGTATGATCCTGTGCAGAGCCGGACGCCTCCGGAGTCTCAGGCAGCGCCGCTTCCGGAGTATACTCTTCTCCTTTCAGCTCCGCCAGAAGAACGCGCAGCTTGGAACCATAATCCGCTCCGGCGGCCCATCCGCCTCCATTAGGATTTTCCTGGATTCCCAGCCACTCTACATAAGGAGCTGAGCCCCTTCTCACCATATCAAAACGAGTATCCACGCAATTTTCGTTAAGCTCCTCCGTACTGGCATAAGCCTTTAAATGCTGTACCTGAGCCCGGATACCGGTCCTGACATCCGGATAGGACAGGCCCCTGACTCCTCCTCCTGTAGTTCCCAGTCCGGCAAAGTTATACTGCTGAGCCTGAGCGTCTCCTCCAAACTGCAGCCATCCTGTTTCCAGCATCGCCTGCTCGTAAACCACCTCTGCCCGTACTCCCTCAATATATGCCTCTTCCAGAATGATCCTGCAGAACTCCTCAATGGTTTCCGCGCCGCCCTCTTTCATGGACTCTGAAGGGTAGGATACGCCCTGGGCTTCATACTGAGCTGTCATTTCTTCCAGGGTTGCCGTAGTGGTCCCCATAATCGTATAATACCCGTATGTATTATCCGTGGAATCATCAACAAATCCCTCTGCATCCGGGCCTGAACTGATCTCATAGGAGGGGCGGCTGATCTGCCCTTCTTCGGAATGATCCGCTTCTCCTGCGTCCGTGCCGCTGCTGAATGGGACGGTACTCTGAAAAACGGAAGCCGCATCCACAGTATCCCCAGCGGATATATCCTGATTTTCCGCCGCGGCGCCGCTTCCCTGTACTAAGACAGGCGCCCCGAAAACCAGGGCACCTGTCATTACTGAGCAGCACAGAAAATACTGGACTCTCAATCTCATTTTCATGCGTTTACTTTTCTCATGGCAGCTTCTACAACATGTCCCACAAGAACAGATGTCGTCACGCTTCCAACACCGCCGGGAACCGGAGTAATAGCGTCCACAACCGGCTCTACCGCCGCGTAATCCACATCACCGCAGAGCTTGCCTTCCGCGTTTACATTGATTCCTACGTCAATGATCGTCTGGCCTTCTTTTACATACTCCGCGCCTACCACGCCTGCGCGTCCCGCGGCGACGATCACGATATCCGCCTCTTTCGCGACAGCAGGCATATCAACTGTTTTTGTGTGGCAGATCGTTACAGTAGCGTTCTTTTTCACAAGCATCATAGCGGCAGGTTTTCCTACCACAAGACTTCTTCCGATCACAACTGCTTTTTTGCCGGTGCAGTCGATTCCGTAATGATCCAGAATTTCCATACATGCCTGGGGCGTGCAGGGCGGGAAGCCGATCTTCTTTCCTGTGAAAACACCTGACATGGAAAGATCGGTCATGCAGTCCACATCCTTTTCCGCCGCAAGGGCGTTCTCAATTACCGCCTGATTCAGATGCTTCGGCAGCGGACGGAACAAAAGAACTCCGTGAATATGGTCATCCTTGTTTACTTTGTCGATCACTTCCAGAAGCTCCTCCTGGGATACGTCTCCGGGAAGAAGGATCTTCTCGCAGGCTACTCCCAGTGTCTCACAGCGCTTTGTAGCGCCTTTTTCGTAGGAAATATCGCTCGGATTTTCTCCCACACGAATGATGCACAGAGTCGGATTTACTCCTTTTCCCTGTAATTCAGCAACATTTGCCTTGATCTTCTCATTCAGCGCTGCCGTTACTTCTTTACCTAATAACTGTTTTGCCATTTCTATTTCCTCCGTAATATCATTTCAGACGTCCAAGAACGCTGTCAAAGGTTTCGTCAGCGATCTTCGTATACTTTTCAAGCATCGCGTCCGCCTTTTTGTTCAGCTCCTCGGCGTATTCCCTGTCAGCCATGGATTTTGTGTTTATGTAGACATTGAGGCTGGCGCCCTTTAAAGCCGCCTTACAGAACGCCGCGCCTACGCCGGCGTCACTGATCGCCAGCTTGGAGCCCTTTGCACCGAATTCCACGATCAGCTCAATGGCCTCGCAGCATTTCTCCATGATCTCCATGGGAACAGAGCAGGCGTCCTTGAGGACGATTTCCATCACTCTTGCCTTTTCTGCCTTTTCCTCTTCTGTCTCCCTGGGCATTCCATATGCTTTGGAAAGAGGCTCGAATACCTCTGCGTCTCTTTCGATCAGACGAAGGAAATCCTTCTGAAGCTGGTCGCATTTTGCTTTCAGCTCCCACATTTCATCTTCCACATCCGCGTATTTCTTTTTGCCTACCGTCAGGCTTCCTACCATATTGCCAAGGGCCGTTCCTACAGCAGCCACAAGAGCAGACGCTCCTCCGCCGCCCGGAACCGGAGCCTTAGAAGCCAGAACTTCTACAAACTCTGTACAGGTACTTGTTGAAAATCCCATCGTACCGTTCCTCACTTTCCACAAGTTTACTCATTAACTCAAATATTCATCAAATCCTACTGGTCCTTCAGACTTCGCCTCAGTCCAGATCCATGCGGATCTTTTAAGCTTCCGCCTCATCCCAGACCCCTGCGGATCCTTTCTGGCTTCCGCCTCATACCAGATCCCTGCAAGATCTTTCAAGCTTCTGTCTTAAACCAGATTCATGCAGATTCCTCTTCTTCTCATTCCAACAGATTCCTCTTTCTTTTATTACAAACAATAAGGAATCTGCTTCCCCTCCCGTACCCTTCCCCATACGGGGCGTGGCCGAGGAAGGGGGAGTTTGAGGGGGAACCATCGGCCTTCGCAACTTTGAGAGGGTTCCCCCTCAACATACCTTCGCAGCCTCGAGAGGGTTCCCCCTCAATATCCTTTAAAACAGACCTGTGATCTTTCCGGTCTCGTCCACGTCGATTTTCTCAGCGGCCGGTACCTTGGGAAGTCCGGGCATGGTCATGATCTCGCCTGTAAGGGCTACGATAAAGCCTGCTCCCGCGGAAATCTTCAGGTTGCGCACAGTTACCTCGAAATCTGTGGGCGCGCCGAGCTTCGTCT
>DSLMC04103__coassemble_815_pt1 | contig 17936 bp, 16 predicted proteins | sample DSLMC04103__metabat2_high_PE_018 | metagenome-assembled genome bin DSLMC04103 | reverse complement strand
GGTTTCCGCTATACCGATTGCTCTTATCATTCTAACAGCTTAAGCAACAAGATGGGTAATTCCTTACTGGCTGTAAGGGAGATTAACCATAAATATATTGTAGTAGGTGGTGATAGAATGGAATAGAAAAATCAATGAAATATCCACAAGAATGAAAGGATGAGTGAACCATACTCATGGAATGTTTCGAATTTCTTGGATAAGTTTGATGATTGATAGAAATTACTGATAATAACTGAATAGAGAGATGAACAATAATTAGGATATCTTTCGCATGATAACGCATGAATAAATATATTATGAATATCCGGTTTTTTTGATATAATGAAAGAAAAGTGGAGGAAAGCTATGAAATATTTGATCATTATCGACGTACAGAACGACTTTGTTACGGGATCTCTGGGTACAAAGGAAGCGCAGCAGATGCTTCCGGGACTGCTGAAAAAAGCCCGGGAGTTTCCGGGGAAGATTCTGATGACGAAGGATACCCATGAAGAAAATTATCTGGATACACAGGAAGGAAAGCTGCTGCCGGTTCTTCACTGTATGAAAAATACGGAAGGATGGGAGTTTCCTGCGGAGATGGAAAAAATCAGACTGGAAAAGGCGGCGGAGGTTTATGAAAAGCCCTGCTTCGGAAGTCTTCGCCTCGTGGAGGAGATCAGGCGTCTGTATGAAAAGGGAGAAATAGAATCGGCGGAGCTTGTGGGGATCTGTACGGATATCTGTGTGGCATCCAATGCTCTCATGCTCAAATCATCGCTGCCGGAGCTTCCCATTTACGTAGACGCAGCCTGCTGTGCGGGCGTCGATCCCCGGAAACATGAGGCGGCGTTAGAAGTGATGGAAAGCTGCCAGATAATCGTGAGAAGATAGGCGAGACAGATTCGAATGGAAATTATATTGGAAAAAGTCAAAGAATCCAGGAAGGAAATGTTATTCAGGCTTCTGCAGTATTCGCTGTTTGAAGAAAGTCTGAGCGATCAAAACGATATGGATGAAGAGGCAGTATATGCATATCCCTGGTTTGACGCGTATTTTAAGGAAAAAGAAAGGGCGGCTTTTTTCATAAAGGAGGCCGGAACAGACAGGCTGCTTGGATTTGTTATGATCAACAATTATGTGCGGAAAAGCCGTTCCGGCCGCAGCATAGCAGAGTTTATGGTGCTGCCCAAGTTCCGGCGCAAAAAAATCGGAAAGACGGCAGCCTTTATGTGCTTTAATATGTATAGAGGGAGCTGGGACGTATCTCCGGCCTGCGGAAGCAGGCCGGCATATCTGTTCTGGAAAAGTGTAATCGACGAGTACACGGGAGAAAACAGCCGGTATGAGGACGGTATTTTTCTTTTTTCAAATGTGAATATGGAGAAACCGGCGCCATAATATCAACGGATATAGGTGATATTTTTTGTAAGCTTTCTTTTGTTTTCTGTGAGACTTTCCGCGGGGTAGCCGATCAACACGCCTGCAAGGGGGATATATCCCTGCGGAAGCTCTATCTTTTTTGTCAGGGAAGGATCTGAGAAGGCAATCGTAGGCCCCATGACAAAGCAGGTTCCGAGACCCAGGTCGGATGCCTGGATTATCATATTTTCGGCGGCGCAGGAGATATTCGCCATATTGAAGCCTTTGCTGTCGTTTCCGCCTGGTGCGGACAGAAGGATCATGACAGGCGCGCCGTACAGAGGGTTATAGCCTTTTGACGCCGCGCGTTTTTCCAGAAATTCATCGCCGGAGTTTTTCATCATCTCCAAGGTAACCTGCCCGATTTCCTGCAGCAATCCGGGATTTTCGATCACGGTAATATGAAATTGTCCAAAAACGGGCGCCAGACTGCCTGCTCTTATAATCGCTTCGGTTTTCTCTTTTTCAACTGGTGTCTGCGTATATGCGCGGACACTCTTTCTGATCTCAATGGCATGTAATAGGTTCATAAGCCACACTCCTTTACTTTTTTTATATCTGCATTTATAATTATAGGCGGCGGTAAAAAGATAACAAGTACGCAATATTTATTTACCTGCTAAGAAAAAGTTAAGTAAAGGAGCTCTGGTATGTCAGATTGTCCTGTGAAGTATGCACTGGATTTATTGAGTGGAAAATGGAAGCTGCGTATTCTGTGGGAATTAAACCAGGAGGAAACAATACGCTTCAACGAGCTTCAGCGGCGGCTGAACGGGATTTCCAGCGTTATGCTCTCAAAATCTCTGGAAGAACTGGAACTGTACAAAATTGTAAACCGGCGTCAGTATAATGAAATACCTCCCAGGGTGGAATATTCCCTTACTTCCCTGGGAAAGGCGATCCATCCGGCTTTGAAGGCTCTGGGGGACTGGGGAAGCCGGGCATATGAGCTTAATCATGTTTCTGATGCATCGGAGAAACCAGAGCAGATATCGTGATTTGAGTATCTGAGAGAAAAACTCCCGGACACATCAGGTATAAATTGCCTTTCGTGGGAAATGTTAAATGTATAACACCACAGGAGGCAAATAATGGAATCAATATGGAGCAAAACATATACCAGGAAGCAAAGGCCGGCCCTGGAAGAAGATATTGAAGCGGACGCGGCTGTGATAGGCGGGGGAATGGCGGGAATTTTGACCGCCTGGTATCTTGAGCGGGCAGGAGTCCGCACGGTCGTCTTGGAGGCGGAACAGATTGGAGGCGGACAGACCGGGAATACCACCGCTAAGATCACATCTCAGCATGGGATGTTTTGTCACACCTTTATTGAAAAAAAGGGCGAGGAGACTGCGAGGAAATATGTGCAGGCGAATCAGAGAGCGGTTCAGGAATACAAGAAATTAATCCGCGAAGAGCATATCTGCTGTGATCTGACAGAATGTGACGCCTTTGTATATTCCAAAGACGGAGAAAAATTAAAAAGAGAGACCGAGGCTGCCCGGAGACTGGGCGTCTGTGCCGATTTTGTAAGACAGATAGAAATTCCTGCAGCCTGCGCCGGGGCAGTGCGTTTTCCGGCTCAGGCAGAGTTTCACCCTCTGAAATTTATTTCGGCCCTGGCGCGGCGGCTGAGGGTATATGAGGACTCACGGGTGACGGAGGTGGCCGATCATCAGGTCAAAACGGCCTGCGGAAGTGTGAAAGCCGGAAAGATCGTTTTTGCGTCGCATTTTCCCTTTATCAATTTTCCGGGAATGTATTTTGCCAGGATGCATCAGGTGCGTTCTTACGTCCTGGCTCTGGAGGACGCCGGGGACTTAAAGGGCATGTATATAGGAGACGGGAAGGAGACCTTATCCTTCCGGCAGTATGGTCAATATATTCTTCTGGGCGGACAGAGCCACCGGACAGGAGAGAATAAAGGCGGCAGACGCTATGAAAAACTAAAGAGCGCCGCGAAAGAGCTGTATCCCAAAAGCAGTGTGGCCGCGTACTGGTCGGCCCAGGATTGTATCACGGCGGACAGTGTACCGTTTATCGGATGTTACTCTCCGGATCGTCCCAACTGGTTTGTTGCCTCGGGATTCAGAAAATGGGGAATGACCTCCTCCATGGCGGCCGCGATGATCCTCCGGGATATGATCTGCGGGATTGAAAATGAGTATGCGGAGGTATTCGCCCCCGGCAGATTTTCCGCGGAGGAGCTACCGCAGCTTATGAAGGACGGCAAAGAAGCGGTAAAAGGTACGGTGAAACGGCTGTTTCATATTCCCTCAGAGACCGCGGAAACTCTTGAGCGGGGAAGCGGCGCGGTTGTGGAGACGCCTGAGGGAAAAGCAGGCGTGTTCAAAACAGAAGAAAATGTAATCCGTCAGGTGGATATTGTCTGTCCGCATCTGAGGTGCGAGCTGACTTGGAACCCGGATGAGCGTTCCTGGGACTGTCCCTGCCATGGGTCGCGGTTTGATTCGGAGGGAAGGCTTCTGGACGGCCCGGCGCAGGAGGGAATCCATTATGAGTAAATACTTCTACGGCTGGTATTACCGGTGTCAGGGGACGGAGGGAACTGTGGCGGTAATCCCTTCGGTATCTTTATCAGAGGAGAAAGCTTCCTGCTCTGTTCAGATCATTACGCAGAAGGAAAGTCTGTATCAGGAATTTCCTATATCGCAGTTTCGGATCAACCGCAAAAAGGGTGTGATGCAGATTGGAAAAAGTCTCTTTTCCCGGGGAGGAATACGGCTGGATTTTGTGACGGATCCGCCGATAGAAAAACAAAACAGCGGACAACTTCATGAGGAAAATGCAGGAGAAAAGATCCGGGTCAGAGGGTGTCTCCGCTTCGGTCCGTTTTCAAAGCCCAGGTATGATATTATGGGCCCCTTTGCCCTCCTTTCTGCTATGGAATGCCGTCATGCCGTCTACAGTATGAGGCATACCGTGAATGGAGAACTGAAGCTAAACGGTAATAGAATACGATTCTGCAATGGGGCCGGATATATGGAGGGAGACAGCGGCGTTTCCTTCCCTGACAGATATATCTGGACACAGCATTTTCTGCCGGAAGGGTCGGTGATGCTCGCGGCCGCCTCCGTACCTCTTGCGGGAATACGCTTTACGGGAACGGTGGCGTTTCTCCTGATCAATGGCAGGGAGTATCGTTTTGCCACATATCTGGGAGCAAGGGTGAAAAGGATGAACAGCCGGGAACTTCTGATCACCCAGGGACCATACCGTCTGCGCGTCCGTTTTTCGGGAATGGAGGGGAATATGCTGAAAGCCCCGGACGGCGGAAGGATGATACGGCAGGTGCGGGAGGATGTTTCCTGCGGTGTAGAGTATACGCTGCTGAGGGGAAACAGGGTTTTGTTCCGCGCGAAAACAGGGCGGGCGGCGGCGGAATATGACCTGAGGAAGGGCTGAAACCTTTCGCCTTTGCCGAAAATGGGTATATTTTATCAGCAGTTACAGGGAGGAAGTCTTTTTGAAAAAATATATTGGTCTGGAAGAAATGAGCAATGTAAATTGCTCCAGTGTGCTGAATGTGATCCGCAACTGCGGGTCTGTCTCCAGGAGACAGATTTCGGATATTACAGGACTTAGCTGGGGTGGGATGACGAAGATCGTCAATAAGTTATTTAGTCATGGGTATATTGTCGAGGAAAAAGATACGAGCGCTTCCGGTGTTGGAAGAACGCCCGCTCTGATCCGGATCAATGATAAGAAAAACGTTGTGATCGGGCTCGATCTTAACAGGGAAGGATTCGCGGCCCATGTGATGAATCTCTGCGGCGAGGTGCTGGAAAGATTTTCTGAGGAGGTTTCCTTTCAGGGAAAAGAAGAGCTGCTTCAGGTTATTCTGCGGTTTACAGGAAGGATCGTGCCTGGGTATAAAGAAAAAAATATTTTGTCTATCGCGGTGGCCATGCAGGGGGCGGTGGATGCGGAAAAGGGGATTTCCGTAAAGTTTCCTCACTGCCCGGACTGGGAAAACGTGCCTGTCAGGGAAATTCTGCAGCAGGAATTTGGAATTCCCGTATTCGTGGAGCATGACCCGGACTGTATGCTGCACGCCATGCTGAAAAATGAAGAATGTGAAAATATGCTGTTGTTCCGCCTGGACCGCAGTATCGGAATGGCGGCGTCGGTAAACGGGGAAATTATCAGGGGAAACGGCCTGCTGGAGGTGGCGCACTGCATTGCCGTGCCGGGAGGAAAGCCCTGCAGATGCGGAAAAAAAGGCTGTATAGAGGCTTACCTTGCTCCCAGTCTTGAATCGGGAAGACTGAATGAAGAAGCGCTGCAGGAGCTGCTGGATCCCCTGGCGGTGTTTATGTATAACATGATGCGGGTGTTTCATTCAGAAACGATAATTCTGACAGGGAAATTGATGAAATACCGAACCGCCTTCGAGAAAGAATTGCTGAACCGCTTTTATCAGTATTGCGAGAAAAGTGAGGCAAGGGTGAAGCTTGTGGAGGAGACGGAGCTTGCCGTGGAAGGCGCGGCTTTGACCGCCGTGGAGGGAGCCGTCGACCTGATACAGATTTCTTAAAAATGAGTTGAGGCTGCTTTTCAGAGAGGATACAAAAAAATAACGTCTGCAGAAAGGAAGGGACTATTCCGCAAAGCTTCGGGAAGCTGTAAATTCCTGGGCTTTCGGAGATAGTCTCTTTCTCATATTAGGCGCGCAAAGTGTGCTTGCATACTTTGTTCGTTATCACTTATTTTTCAGAGGACAGGATGTACCGTTCTCCCGGAGCGAACATGTGAAAACACTGGGAGGGATTGATTGAGAAGAGCGTATCCACAAAGGCCGCCGGATTGACGCCGTTTACGTCATAGAGGTCGTAGTGCAGGGGGATCAGCATTCCTGCGTTTGTTTCCCTGGCCAGAAGAACGGCCTCCTCCGCGGTCATGTTGCCGATAATATCTTCTCTGAGCTTATAATAGCCCCGCCCGTTCACAGGAAGCATCAGAACGTCTGTATCCATCAGTCTCTCGGCAAGTCCGTCGTAAATGCAGCAGTCGCCTGCGTGATACAGGGTAAGACCGTCAAAGAGCAGCTTGTAGCCAAGCTCTCTGTAACAGCCGTTTTCATCGGGATGTAGCTCCTCATGAGCCGCGGGAACAGGAAGGATCTTACATTCATCCAGAGTGATTTCCGTATCTGCCCGGGCGCCGATGATCCTTTCCGCTGGAATACCATAAGAGAGAAGCGCCGCCGTGGCCGGAAGAGGTACAATAAACACAGCTTCGGGGCTGGCCTGGGCAAGGGCGCGCAGGGTATCAGGATCGCAGTGATCAAAATGCTCGTGTGTACAGAAAATATAGTTTACAAAATCCAGCTCCTCCGCCTGGATGGGAGCCGGATATCTGCGGCTCCACTGAACCTTATCTGTGCGGCAGTGCCGGTCTACATAATCAGAAAGATAAGGATCGATCAGAAAATATCTGTCGTGATATTTGATCATCATTCCCTCCTGTCCGAGATAGAACAGCGCCGCCTGCTTTTCGGTAAGCTCCGTATTGAGAATAAAATTTCTTGTCATGATACCCCTCCGTTCTTAGGTACTTTTTAGTAATTTCTCTCTTGTATATTATATCACGCTATGATAAAATATGCAAGAAGAACAAACAAACGATTGATACGGACAACCGGAGACGGAGAATCAGGACTGGAAAAGCAAGGAGGTACAGGGTGAAAGCAATAGTAATAAGAGAACCGGGCAGAGTATCCCTGGAGCAGGTGGGGATACCGGAGCCTGAGCCGGGATTTGTCCTGGTGAAGGTGAAGGCGGCGGCAGTCTGCGCCACGGATCTGGAGGTGCTGGACGGAAATATCGCGGCCAATTATCCGCTGATACCGGGCCATGAGTGGAGCGGGATCGTAGTAAAAGCCGGAAGTGAAAAAGACAGCCATTGGATCGGAAAAAGAGTAGTCGGGAGCAACGACGTGGTGTGTCTGAGCTGCGAGGCCTGCAGAAGCGGCAAATGGAGATACTGTAAGGATTTTGAGGAAATCGGGTTCAAGCGGAACGGGGCCTACGCGGAATATGTGGAGGTACCCGCCTACGGGCTGTGCGAGCTTCCCGAGAGGATATCCTTTATACACGGCGCTCTCTGTGAACCGTTGGGAGTGGCGCTGGGAACTCTGGAAAAAGCGGAAGCGAAATTCGGAGATACCTGTCTGATCATGGGCGCGGGATCCATCGGCCTTTGTATGCTTGCGGCGGCCAAGGCCATGGGAATGAAAAAGATCGTGGTCTGCGCGTCTACAGAAAAGCGGCTGAAGATCGCGGAAAAAATGGGGGCCTTCGCTACTCTGGCGACCAGCAGATGCGATCTTCAGGAGGAAATGAAAAAGCTTCACCCGGAGGGCACGGAAGTTGTCATCGACGCTACCGGAATCGAAAGCTGCATCCAGCAGTGTCTGAAACTTGCGGCAAAAGGCGGAACCGTTGCGCTGGCGGGATACGGGAGAGGAAAGACCATGAGCATACGCATGGACGATATCCATATCAACAATCTCCGCGTGATAGGAGCCGGAAACAACTGGAACCAGCACAAGAAAGCCGTTTCTCTGATGGAGGACGGCATTGTGGATATTGAACATTTCGCAACGGATCTTCTGCCCCTCGAGGAGTATGAAAAAGCTCTGGAGCTGGCCCGAAAACGTCCGGCGGGATTTGTAAAGGCGGTATTTCTTCCATGAAAATGAAAAGTGTGATGGGGATTGATCTGGGAACCTCCTCTGTGAAGATCCTACAGGTTTATCAGGACGGAACTGTCAGAAAACAGAAGGCGGGATACACCGCGGTCAGCCCGGAAGGATGGGAGGCGGCGGTATGGGAGGCACTGTCCCGCTCTGAGCTGGAAACGGTAGAAGGGATAGGACTTTCCTCCCAGGTGGGGACCTATATTGTGGACGGCAAAGAAGTGATCGGATGGGATTCCGGGATTGGCGCAAGGGAGCTTGCCTGGCTGAAAGAGAGGTACTCTCCGGAGGATTTCGCGGAAGAAATTTCCATGCCCCACCCGGATATAGCGTCCTATCCGCTGCCAAGACTGAAGTATATCCAGGGGCGTTTTCCTGACGCCGCTAAAGTATGTCAGCCGAAGGATCTTCTCTGTGAGCGGCTTACCGGAAATTTTGTGACGGACCCTTACTCCTGGCGCGGTCTGACCAACATTTCCGCAGGAGAATACAGCCGCAGGTTTCTGGACGCTATTGGCTTTTCAGGGGAAAAGCTTCCCAGGGTGATAAAAGAGACCGAGGCGGCGGGCTGTACCAGAGCTATTGACCTGGGAGGGTATCGGCTGCCGGAAGGGATTCCGGTATTTACGGGACTGAACGATTATTTTTCGGCGCTTCTGGGAATGGGAGTGCGGCATACCGGGGATATGTTTGATATTTCCGGTACCAGCGAGCATCTGGGAGTCCTTGAAGAAAAGCTGAATATACATACGAAGTTGGTAAGCGGGCCTTATCTGGATCATTTCGTGCATTACGGCGTTACGGCCTCCAGCGGCGTTTCTCTGGAGTTCGGCCTGGGGCTGTGCGGATCTCTTACGGCTGGTTTGGAAAAAATGCGCGCGAAACAGCCGCCGGTATTTTTGCCCTATCTGAACGGTGAGAGGGCCCCTTTATGGGACACAGACGCCAGAGGGATGTTTTTCGGTATTTCCGCGGACTGCTCCAGGGAGGAGCTTGGTTATGCGGTCCTGGAGGGCGTGGTATTCAGCCTGTATCATATCTATGAAAGCATGGGAATGCCCGGCGCCTCCCGGCTGAGGATTACAGGCGGAGCCGCTGTAAACCCGGCCCTGAACCGATTAAAAGCGGAAATGTTCGGCCTTCCGGCCGATATTCTGGAGGAGACGGATTCCTCCGCCCTGGGAGCAGCCGCGATCGCGGCTGCGGGAGCGGGATGGTTCAAAGATCCCTTTGAGGCGGCGGAGCAGATGTGCAGGATAAAAAGCAGCATAGAACCGGAGGGCAGATATACAGAAAGGCTGAGGGACAGGTTTTCCATATATAAGGAGCTTTATCCGGCGGTAAAGAAGCAGTTTCAGGAGTTAAGGAGGATAAAATAATGAAATGCGTGATCCTGGGAGCAGGGAAAATTGCCAGAGGTTTTATTGGACATCTTTTGTATTTAAGTGAGATTCCTTTTATCTTCATAGAGAAATCAGACGCGCTTACGGAGCTTTTGAACAGGCGCGGACAATACACGGTGAATATACTGGGAAACAGCGGAAAAAATTGTGTGGTAAAAGGGGCGAAGGCAGTCTGCCTTCAGGACGAAGAGCAGGCTGTAAAGACGATCACGGAAGCGGACGCCGTATTTACGGCAGTCGGAGGGAAAAATCTGGAAGCCCTGGTTCCCTGTCTCACAAAAGCCATTGAGGAAAAGGCGAAGAAGGGCGGCAGTCTGAATATTGTCACCTGTGAAAACTGGAAGCTTCCGGCGGATATTCTGCGGAACGGCATTGAGAAGCGGATCAGTGAGGACGCGAGAGAGTATCTGGAAAAGCAGGTGGGTATCACAGAGGCGGTCATTATGCGCTCCGCCATCGAATCAGACCCGGAGCTTTTAAAAAAGGATCCTCTGATCGTAAATGTGCAGGATTTCTGGGAGCTGCCTGTAGACGCGTCGCGGATCGTGGGCGAGCTGCCAGCAGTCAGGGGATTGAAGCTGGTTTCAGAGTTTTCCGGCTTTCTGGAGAGAAAATTTTATACCTACAACGCGGCAAACGGAACAGTCTCTTATCTGGGAGCGCTGCTGGGATATGAAAAGCTTGCGGACGCAGCCCACGACGAGAGGATCGTGAAAATCCTGGACGGCGTATATCAGGAGACGGCCCGGGCGCTGTCCGCGAAACACCACTTTCCGCTGGAGGAACAGCTTGCCTTCACGCTGACCTCCAAAAGAAAGCTTCAGGATTATACGATTGTAGATTTTATCGAGCGCAATGCCCGTGATCCGCTGAGGAAGCTTGGCAGGGACGACAGGCTGGTGGGTTCGGCAAGATTGGCGCAGGAGTACGGGATCTGTCCGGAGCATCTCTGCATTGCCATAGCGGCCGCCGTTTACTATGTAAATCCTGAGGACGAGTCCGCCGTTGAGCTGGAGAGTATAAGAAAAGAGGGTGTGGACGCTGTTCTGGAAAAAGTGTGCCGGTTGGACCCGTCCGGAGAACTCGGCATGTTGGTAAAAGAAAAGATCAGATTGTTAAAGGAATGGGGATGGATTCATGAGTAAGGTAATGATTGTCGGCGCGGGAAAAACTGGCCGCGGGTTTCTCGCCAGGCTTTTGAGAGAAGGTAAGGAAGAAATCTGCTTCGTGGACAAGGATCCGGAACTGATCCGGCGGCTGAATGAGGAAAAGTCTTTTCGGATCCATTTTTTCGGAAACACCAGAGAAGCGTTTACGGTGGATCACTATGAGGCATGTACATGGGAAAACGCCTCCTTTGACGGCGCGGAGCTGATCCTGGTATCTGTGGGAGGGCAGAATCTGGAAGACGTGGGAAGGGAGCTTTCCCAGCGCCTCAATGAAGACAGGCCGTATTATATCATTACCTGTGAAAATGCTTCCCACCCGGCTGAAACATTGAAAAAAGCCATCGGAAAAGAGAATGTTTTTGTCAGCGAGGCCACTGTGTTCTGCACGACCATCGAAGGCGAGGGGATGGATATTCACTCCGAAAATTATCCATATCTTCAATATAACGCGGAGAAGCTGGGCGGCTATGTGCCGGAGGCGGCCGCTATAAAATCCATTTCAAATTTTTCGGATTTTCTTACCAGGAAGCTGTTTACCTACAATGCGGCAAGCTGCGTGATCGCGTACCTTGGATGGATGAAGGGCTATACCAATTACGGAGACGCGGCCAACGACGGGGAGATCCTGGAGCTCCTGGACCGGAACTACGCGGCGTCAAACAGGGCTCTCTGCAGAGAATTCGGCTATGACGAGAAGGATCAGGAGGAATTTGCCGCTCTGTCAAAGGCAAAATTCTGTGACAGGACAATCGTGGATACGGTAGCCCGGAACGCCAGGGATCCCCAGAGAAAGCTTGGCGCCAATGAAAGGATCATCGGGCCGCTGAAGCTGCTCCACAAGTACGGGGAGGATGCTTCCGTACTGGAGATGACGGCAGCGGCGGCGATTTTGTATCAGGATGAAGGGGAAACAGCCTGGAAAAAGCTCCGGGAGGAAAAGACGCCGGAACAGATTTTGACGGATGTGTGCGGCCTGGAGGAAGGTGGCCGGATTTACTGCAATATTTTGAAATACGTCTCTTTAATGGAAGAGGGATTTCACTTAAATTTTAAAGTATCCCTTCCGGTGAAGGCGGCGCTGACCGCCTGTTCCGACGGACTGCCGGAAAAAAGCAGAGTAGAGATGGAAAAGCTCAGGCTGCTGCTTCAGGAAATGGGGATTGAAACCGTGAACTCGAAATGTCTTTACAAACAGGGCGGCAGCGCGTTTTCCGGCTCCCCTGAGGAGCGGGTCCGGGAACTGACGCGGTTTTATCAGGACCCGGAGGTGAAATTTATCTTCGATGTTTCCGGCGGCGACTCTGCCAATGGGATCCTGCCCCTTCTGGATTATCGCCTGATCAGGAATTCCTCGAAGATTTACTGGGGATACAGCGATCTGACGACGGTGATCAATGCGGTTTACGCAAAGACAGGAAAAGCTTCTGTCCTCTATCAGGTCAGAAATCTTACAGAAGAAGGGGGAGAAGAGCAGAGAGAAATATTTCGTGGATTTCTTTCCGGCGGAAGCCGGGAATTGTTTCAGTTCTCCTGTGAATTCCTCCGGGGGAACCGCATGGAAGGCGTGATAATAGGAGGAAATATCCGCTGTCTTCTCAAGCTGTCGGGTACAGAGTTCTGGCCGGATATGCGGGGGAAGATCCTGCTTCTGGAGGCGATGAGGGGGCGCTCTCCCCAGATGGCCGCCTGCCTGGCGCAGCTTGCCCAGATGGGCGTGTTTGACCAGGTGGAGGGAGTGCTTCTGGGAACCTTCCTAGAGATGGAGGAAAGCGAAAGCCGGCCTGATATTGAACAGATGGTTTTAGATTATGCGGGAAAGGATCTCCCTGTGGCAAAAACCGTGCAGATCGGACACAGGAGGGATTCCCGGGGCGTTGTCATCGGCGGCAGATATGTGCTGCGGGATGGGCGAGGATTCCTGTCCGGATCTGGCATTTTCACTTGCTGAAAATGCACAGGCCAGTGCGAAAAACGACCAGAGAATCCAGCCCTTCGCTGAAGGCGACTTAAAATGGGCTGGATTCTGTTGCGGTTCACAGATTTCTGTGAACTGTAGTGGCCGCGGCCATGTTTCAGATTATCCTTTCTGAAAAGCCTTTCTTTAGGAGACGAAAAATTGTATAATATTTTAGAAATATACGTGAATACATAGGAGAGGAGACTTTCTGATGGATAAGATTTCAAAGCAGCTTCTTGATTTTATTGAGAAAAGCCCAACCTGCTTTCACGCGGTCGAGAACATGAAGCAGGAGCTTGCCGAAAACGGGTTTACGGAGCTTACGGAGAACCGCAAGTGGGAGATTGAAAAGGGAGGGAGTTATTATGTGACCAGAAACGGCTCATCCCTGATCGCCTTTTCCATCCCTGAAGGAGAAATGGAAGGAATCCGTATCATGACGGGACACAGCGACTCCCCCTGCTTTAAGATCAAAGAAAACCCGGAAATAGAGTCAGAGGGCCATTATGTGAAGCTGAATGTGGAAAAATACGGCGGGATGATCTGCGCGCCGTGGTTTGACCGTCCGCTTTCTGTGGCCGGGAGAGTGATCGTCCGCGATCCGGAGACGAAAACCCTGCGTCCGGTTCTCGTGAATATCGACAGGGATCTTCTGATGATCCCAAGCCTTGCCATACATATGAACAGAGAGGCCAACGACGGCTATAAGTACAATGTGCAGAAGGATATGCTGCCTTTGTACGGCGGGAGCGCTTCGAAGGGAAGCTTCCTGAAACTGGTCGCAGAGGCGGCCGGGATACCGGAGGATGCGGTTCTGGGACACGATCTCTTTTTGTACAACCGGCAAAAAGGCTGTGTCTGGGGAGCCTCGGAGGAATTTCTTTCCAGCGGGCGCCTGGATGATCTCCAGTGTGTATTCGCTTCTCTGAAGGGCTTTCTCGCAGGAGAGAAGAAACGGTACATGGCCGTTCACTGCGTGCTTGATAATGAAGAGGTAGGCAGCGGGACGAAGCAGGGCGCCGCGTCTACTTTTTTGTATGACACCCTTATCAGAGTCCATGAGAGTCTGGGCTTTTCCAGGGAGGATTATCTCATCCACCTGGCGGACAGCTTCATGGTTTCCGCGGACAATGCCCACGCCGTTCATCCCAATTATGGGGACAAATCGGATCCGGTGAACCGTCCCTGCCTGAACGGAGGGATCGTAATGAAATTTAACGCGAATCAGAGATACTGTACGGACGGCATATCGGCGGCAATATTCCGGGATATCTGCGAGAAGGCAGGCGTACCGGTACAGACCTTCGTCAACCGTTCCGACATGGCGGGCGGCTCCACTCTGGGTAATATTTCCAATACACGGGTGGCGCTGAATACTGTAGATATCGGGCTGCCTCAGCTTGCCATGCATTCTCCTTATGAGACAGCCGGAGTGAGGGACACGGAATATCTCATAAAGGCGGCCGAGGTGTTGTTTGCATGATATGGTTCTTTTATCTCCTGGTTATCAATATCGCCGCTTTTGTGATTTTTGCGGCGGATAAATCCGCGGCTCGAAAAGGCCGCCGCAGGGTCCGGGAAGCCACGCTTTTCAGGCTGGCGCTGGCGGGAGGTTCTCTGGGAGGGCTTGCTGCCATGTATGTTTTCCGCCACAAAACCAGAAAGAGATCTTTTACATTGGGGATCCCGCTTATCCTTGCTGCGCAGGCGGCTCTGATTTTCTGGCTGGTAAATAAAAGATAGTAGTTTTTTCGTGTGAGCGGGCATTTGTCTGGATATCTGAGGATCTGGAACAGAAAAAGTCGGAATAAGATCATAGGCATAAGTCTGCCGTAAAACCGTTATTTGGTTTTGCGGCAGGCTTTTTGCTTGTCACGATAAAGACCTTGTTTGTCCGAGACTTGGTGATCGCTTACTATCCCGAAATGCGTTTTGGCATTTTCAGTGATCATTGCGGCATCAAATAAGCTGCATTGGAATTGCTCATAATACTGATACAAAATATATAAACAGGTTCTCACATTTAAGGAGGAAATATTATGATTGTTTACGGATATGTACGAGTGTCCAGCGCAGAACAGAATGAAGACAGGCAACTGGTTGCCATGCAGGAAAAAGCCGTGCCGAAAAAGAATATTTTTATGGATAAACAGTCAGGAAAGGATTTTGAACGCCGAGGGTACAAGCGATTAGTGAAAAAAATGAAGGCCGGGGATATTCTCTATATTCTCAGCATTGACCGGCTTGGTCGTAATTATGAAGAGATCCAGCGGCAGTGGCGTTTTTTAACCAAAGAAAAAGGAATTGATATATGTGTGATCGACATGCCGCTTTTAGATACCCGGCAGGGGAAGGACCTACTGGGAACTTTCATTGCCGATCTGGTGCTACAGATATTGTCGTTTGTTGCACAGACAGAGCGGGAAAATATCAAAAAGCGTCAGGCAGAAGGGATTGCCGCGGCAAAAGCCAAAGGTGTGAAATTTGGCCGTCCGGAAATTCCGATCCCGGACGATTTTGGAAGTATTGTAAAAAAATGGCAAAAACAGCAGCTTTCCCTGCAAAAAGTATTGGAAAAGTGCGGCATGAGTGAAGCCACGTTTTACCGTCGGCTGAGGGAATACCGACTGTTAGGAGAGTAGTGTCTATGAGACGGACTATCATAAAGTAAACCTTTTGAAAGTCTTCTTTACATATTTTATTATAGCTAACCTGAACGGCAAATTCAATATAATTTCGGAACTCTCGTTTCAATTATCGAACAATTCCGCATCCAAATGAAGACAGGAGCATAACTGAGATACATATCAAAAGGTTTACATTTTGATAATGGCTTGTCTGGAAAAGATATGCCATATAGAGCGATATTTATTTGATGATTATGAGAAAACGGGAGGCAGTTCATGGCATTTTATGATGAGATAGGAAAAAAAATATCAAGAACAAAAGATGAGGCAGTGCAGAAAACGAGAAATTACACGGAAATTTCCAGACTGAATTCTTCCATTTCAGAAATAGAACGGGAGATTGTATCTATATATACAGAAATCGGCAAGGCTTATTACCGAAAATACGCAAAGGTGCCTGAAAGTGTGGATACAGAGTTATCGCCTTATTTATGGGAAATTTGTGAGAATATGAAAAAAATAGAAAGATACCGTAAAGATATTTTAGATGTAAAAGGCTTAAAGCTATGCAGCGCATGTGGAAAAGAGATTGGCGCAGATGTGATTTTTTGTAATTACTGCGGAACAAGGCAAATACCGGAAATAAAGGAAGTAGGCGAAAATATATGCCCTCAGTGCGGAACTCTTTATCAGGAGGGTCAATTATTTTGTGTAAACTGCGGTACTGAGTTAAAAAAATCAGAACCGAAGAAGCAGTGTAAAAATTGCGGAGCCGATCTTGAAGCGGGAATGTTATTCTGTATGAAGTGCGGCAGCAAAGTCGAAGAGGCAGAGGAATCATGCAATACAGAAATTGAAAATGAGGTGCAAGATCCAAATAAAGAGACGCAACAGGAAACACTTCAGTCGGAATTAGAGAAGATGGGTAATTTTGAAACTAAAGATGGAAGTACATTTGGAGCATAAGTAAACGTAGAGGCTGATTGATACTGTATGGAAAAGTGTCCGAAAATAGATGTGCGTGTATGTATAAGTGTATAAACAGAATAAGGGGGGAAGAGTGGATGGAGAAGAAAAAAACGTTTTCGGTATTGTGTATGATAGCGGGAATCACGATGATGTGCTTTTTCTGTTCCGGGTTTATCTGGAACAGAACTTCCGTCAGTGAATTTGAGGGATATTATCTGTGCGATACTCCTGAGGCTGGAGAGTATGAAAATCCTCAGACAATGAAACTGAGCTTCAATGATGAAGGAAATTTAATGAGGACGGATGGTATGCGGTGGGGAACTCTCGGAACAACGACATTCCGTCCCTATGCCAGTTATAAGATCAGAGGAAACCTTTTGACATGCAAGTATAAAGAAGAGTACAGCTATTATGGGATTATTGAAGACAGATCAGGAACCGATGAGTTTGTTTTGAACGAGGACGGAAATCTGGAGGCGGAGGGACATGTATGGTATCGGATCACAAACGAATATACTTCGCCGCGGACGTTGATGGAAGTGACAGAAACAGATTTCCCAGAGGGGAACTTTTCACGAAATACAAGCTTTTTGGGAAATAAAAAGCTGCGGCGTAAGGATGTAGAACAGGTAACCTTTTTAAGCTCATTGGATGGAAAAACAGATGATGCGTGGGATGTTTCGGAGGACCAGGACGGAACTGTTTTTGCATGGGTAGATCGGAGTGAAAAAGACTGCCATGTTTACATTGCGGCAGATGGAGGCGTGCTCGCAAATAGGTACTCAAATAATCTTTCTAGATATTGCATTAACTTGAAAAGCGTTGATTTCAACGAGTCATTTTATACGGACAGCGTTTATACGGCGGGGTATATGTTCGCAGAATGTAGATCCCTGACAGAACTAGATATAACGGATTTTGCAGAAAACGAAATTACTTTTATGAAAAAAATGTTTTATAACTGTACCGATCTGGAAAAGCTTAATATGCCGGAAGACATATTTTCTATTTCAGAGGAAGCCGATTATTCTGACATTTTTACCGGTACAAAATGGGAGGACGGTTCTCCGCTGCTGGATCATTATTCCACAACAGTTGCTACCGGATATATTCTGGATCTGTCGGAGATGTCTGAGGTTCAGTCTGCCTTACGGGCACATGTATTCAACTCTTATGATGAAGAAATCGGAGAACTAGTCGAGAGTGGAAATTATGATCCAGATGAAATGATGTATGCCCTGGGGGATATAAATGAGGATAAAATTCCCGAGCTGTTCATTCAAATTGGCACAGAAAAAAATCCGTATTATGAGATGTATACGTTTGATGTGCCGGCCTGTCGGGTAAAATCCCTTAGCGCGGAGGTATCTTCTGACGACTACACCGGTCTACATTATCGTTATGTGATAAGAGAAAATATCTTTAGAGGAATGAAAGATATTGACACGGACGGCGCAGAGGAAGCAATCGATATTTATGCACAGAGGGATAACAACGGGTATGATTTTCTTGCTGTTTATGTGGATTCTGTGAATGTATATTCCAGACAAATAGAGTATGCCTTTGGCGGTATTGAAGCTGATATTAATGTGGGAGTGTATGAAAACAGCAATGCAGTTATGTATCTTCATCTACATTCAGAGACTGTGGAGGAATACTGCGGACTCCTCAGATATACAGGAGACG
>DSLMC04103__coassemble_805_pt1 | contig 18229 bp, 18 predicted proteins | sample DSLMC04103__metabat2_high_PE_018 | metagenome-assembled genome bin DSLMC04103 | reverse complement strand
GAGGAAACACCATGAATAAAACAGAATTAGTAGCAGCAATGGCGAAAGAGACAAACCTTGCCAAGAAGGACGTAGAAGCAGTTTTAAAATCTTTCACCGATGTCGTGGCATCCGAGCTTAAAAAAGGCGGCAAGATCCAGCTTGTTGGATTCGGCACCTTTGAGGTTAGCGAGAGAGCTGCAAGAGAGGGCAGAAATCCTCAGACTGGCGAGACTATGAAAATTGAAGCTTCCAAAGCACCGAAATTCAAAGCCGGAAAAGCTTTAAAGGATCTTGTAAACGAAAAATAAATGAGTACGTCAGGGAGAACGTTAAGTTCTCCCTTTTTTTCAGGAGGCAAAATGAGACTAGACAAATATTTAAAGATTTCCCGTCTGATCAAAAGACGGACAGTGGCAAATGAAGCCTGCGACGCAGGGCGGGTTCTGATCAATGATAAGCCGGCAAAGGCTTCCGCCCAGGTGAAAACCGGAGACACCATTGAAATCCAGTTCGGCGGAAAAAACGTCCGGGTGGAGGTTCTTGAAGTACGGGATACCGTGAGAAAAGAAGAAGCAGAGAGTATGTACAGGTATCTCTGATACCCGAGGTCTATTTACCTCTCTTTTCACATACATTAACAGTGGAAAGAAGCTAGGGGAGGCCGGCCTGTGGAAGAAAAGAAAATACCGCCGACACACAGACTGACTCTGATGAACCGTCAGAGCGGTACGGTAACAGGTGTCCATGATATTGATTCCTTTAATGAAAGTGAGATCCTGCTGGAAACAGAGGCGGGAAAGCTTTCCGTAAAAGGAGAGGCGCTCCATGTGAAGCGGCTGAATTTGGAAAAGGGCGAGGCGGATATCGAGGGAAAAATAGGAAGCCTTACCTATCTCTCCAGAAATACGGAAAAAAAGGAAGAATCTCTTCTGAAACGGATGTTTCGGTAATCTATGAGCGATTATATTAGATATGAAGCCGCTTTGCTTCTCCTTTCTGCGGGAACAGGCGCGGCCCTGCTTCTGATCTATGAATTTCTGGCTGCTCTGAGAAAAGTTGTCCCGCATCATCCGGCGGTTACAGCCTGTGAAGACCTGGTTTACTGGACGGTGGCGGGGATTTTTTTGTTTTCTGTGATCTATCGGTTTAACCAGGGGATACTCAGAGGCTTTTTTTTCGGGGGATGTATTTGCGGGGCCTGGCTGTGCAGAATCACCATAGCGGTTCCCTGGCGCAAGGCATTGGAGATTTTTTTTGGAATTCCTGTGTTTATTGTAAAATTTTCAACAAAAAGGTTGCTATTTTTCATCAGAAGATGTAATATTCTTGTATATATCATCAGAAAGATGCGGCAGGGAACCCGAAAAAGAAACAGTCCTGGTGAGAAGAGGAGCAGTTGCGTTGAAAAAATCAAAAAGGCAGAAAAATAAAAGAAAGATTGCGAATAATTACATTGGTATGGCTGCTGTTTCTCTTGTAGCGGTGATCCTTCTTGGCGTATTTGCCATAGGAAGCGTCGATATGCGCAACCGCGTAGCGGTATATGACGCCAAAGCGGCGGAGCTGGAAGAAAAAATAGAGAACGAAAAAGAGCGTACCAAGGAGATCGACGCTCAGAAGGAATATATGCAGACAGACGAGTACGCCGCGGAAGTGGCCCGGGATAAGCTGGGGCTGGTCAAAGACAATGAGATTGTCTTTGAGGAAGAAAAATAAGCAAAATTTTGGTGAAAAGTTTTTTAGAATAATCGTCGCTGTTTGACAGATATTTTATGCTCCGTCCCCTATAATAATCACTTGACGAAGAGATTAAGGGGAGGGGAAAATATGCAGGAATGGATTGTTGCCATGCTCGTGATCAGTATGCTGCTGATCTTACGGGACATGGCAAAAACTATTTTGACGGGGAGAAAGTCAAAAAAAGAGGAGCAGTTTCCTCTATGTGAAAGCCATCCCCAAAAAGAAAAAGTAGAGCGGTATGCGGCTTCCTTTCAGAAACTGGCGGACACCTTTTACGGAATGCCTTATCGGAAGGATTATCTCAGCGGCGGACAGATTGAAAAAATCCTCAAGGACGCGAACCAGCAAATGTGCAGCCAGTGCTATCACCGGGAGATCTGCTGGGGAAACCAGGGAGACTCTCTGTACAGGGGCGGGGAAGCTATGATCCGCGCTATGGAGGAGGGGGACGAGCCGAAGGTGGAGCAGATACGCTCAGAGTGGGCGGAAATCTGCGGGAAATCCATTCAGTATCTGGAAACAGTCCGCGAGCGGTTCCAAAAAGAACGGCAGAATCTTATATGGGGAAACCGTATGATCGAGAGCAGGCTGGCGGTGGCCCAGCAGTTGACTGAGATTTCCAGGATCATGCAGATGGTGGCGGAGGATCTTTACGATATCGCTCCCGCCGGGGCGGAGTTTCAGGAGAATCTCAGAAAATCGCTCAAAAAGAGACATGTTATACTGAAACATGCCTGGGTGATGGACAAGGTGGAGGGCCGGCGGCAAATATTTCTGAACATGAGGGCCAGGAGCGGCCAGTGCGTCTCTGTTACGGAGGTGTCTCAGATATTGTCTCAGATCTGTGAATGTGCCATGACGTCAGCGGAGGACAGCCGCTGTATTGTCAATGGAGAATTTCATACAGTCCATTTTGTTGAGGACGTCAGTTATCAGGTGCTGTACGGGGTAGCCAGGCTTACCCGGGAAGAGGAAAAGGTATCCGGCGATAATTATATCTGCCGTCAGGAGGAAGGCGGTAAGTTTGTGATGTGCCTTTCTGACGGCATGGGTTCCGGCATGGATGCCTGCAGAGAGAGCGAGATCGTGGTGGAGCTTCTGGAACAGTTTCTGGAATCCGGATTTTCTCAGGAAACCGCGGCCAGGATGGTAAACTCCGCTCTTGTATTAAAGGGCGGCGAGGGCATGTTTTCTACAGTGGATATCTGTGCTCTGGATCTCTACACCGGAATCTGTAATTTTCTGAAAGCAGGGGCAGCCTCGACTTTTATTAAAAGAGATCACTGGGTGGAGGCGATTACTTCGGAAAGTCTCGCGGCGGGGCTGATGCAGCAGGCGGACTTTGATACCTCCTCCAGAAAGCTTTATCATGGCGACTACCTGATCATGATGACGGACGGAGTGCTGGACGCGCTGCCCATGGACAGGGAGGAGGAAACCATGAAGGAGATTATCATGGACATTCCGGAGGAAGCCCCAAAAGAGGTTGGCAGGGGGATTCTGGAAAGAGTGCTCGGATACAGTGATTACCATGCCAGAGACGATATGACCGTTCTTGTGGCGAGCGTGATCAGAAAATAGCGGCGCTGCCCTGGAGAAAAAGGAGAATGTAAGAACAGAATGCAGGACAGAATTTATCATAAAATCCAAAAATACACAGAGGAAAACAATATGTTCCTGCAGGCCGGCGCGGTTCTGGCGGGGGTGTCGGGTGGAGGCGATTCCATGGCGATGCTTGACATGCTGATAAGGTTGTCGGAAGCGCAGGGATTTTTTCTGCAGGTGATCCACGTGAATCATATGATCCGCGGACAGGAGGCGGAGAGGGATCAGAAGCTTGTGGAGGAGGTATGCCGCAAAAAAGGTATTTCCTGTCAGGTTTATGTCCGTGATGTTCCCGGGCTTGCGGCCCGTCTGGGCATCGGTCTGGAGGAGGCCGGCAGAATGGCGAGGAAGGAGGCGTTCCTCGCCGCGGGAAGCAGGCTGGAGGAAAAGACAGGAGGCGGGGGCAGGATACTCACGGCCCTGGCCCATAATAAAAACGACCTGGCGGAGACGATGCTGCATCATCTTGCCAGGGGGACGGGAATTCGCGGCCTTTCCTCCATGAAGCCTGTGAACGGTGAGCTGATCCGTCCTCTTTTATGTTTAGAACGGAGAGAAATTGACGAATATTTAAAAGAGAGACAAATTCCATATGCCCTGGACGGAACAAATCTTGAAGACGATTATACGCGGAACAGGATCCGCCACCATATTATTCCGGCAATGGAAAAAGAGATAAACGCGAAGGCGGTTTCGCACATGGCGGAGACCGCCGCGATCCTGGAGATGGCGGAGGAGTATCTTTCCGGCATGGGCCGCGGCCTTCTGCGGAGCTGCGGAACAGAGGAAGGCTTTTTGTTCCGGGAGGATTTTTTTGAAAACGAGAAGATTCTCCAGACATATGCGGTACGTGAGGCCCTGGAGGAAATCGCCGGGCAGAGGAAGGATCTTGCTCTGATCCATATAAACGCGGTTCTGGATCTCTGGAACGGCAGGACAGGGAGCTGTGCGGATCTTCCCCGGGGGATCGAGGCGGTACGGAGATATGAGGGAGTTCTTCTGCGAAAGAAAGCGCCGGAGGATAAGGCGGGTGCACTTTTGCGCGGAAGCTCCTGGCAGATTCCCGTTCCCGGCGTGTTGGAATGTCCTTTTGGGATCTTCCGTACAAAGATTTTTTCTTATTCCGGGGAGAAGATTTTGGAAAAAAAGTATACGAAATGGATGGATTGTGATAAAATAAAATACGGACTGACTGTCCGGGCCAGACGAAGCGGCGATTATCTGGTAATCAATCAGGCCGGAAACAAAAAAAAGCTTACCAGATGTATGATTGACGATAAGATCCCGGGAGAATTGAGAGAAAACATTCCTCTGGTCGCGGTGGGAAACGAAGTGCTCTGGATCGTGGGCGGAAGGATGAGCGGGAACTGCAGGATCACCTCCGGGACAGCCCGGGTTCTGCAGATCGAATACCAGGAAAAATAACGGGGAAAGTACAGAATGTCCGTAAACAGCGGACAGAAGGAGGAAGAGTCAATGAGTGAAAAAATCAGGGTATTAATCAGCGAAGAAGAAGTAGATGCCAGAATCCAGCAGATCGCGGCGAGGATCAGTAAGGATTACGCGGGAAAGGAGATTCATCTGATCTGTGTTCTGAAGGGCGGAGTGTTCTTTACATGTGAGCTTGCCAAGAGGATCACGATTCCTGTATCTCTGGATTTTATGTCGGTTTCCAGCTATGGCGACGATACGAAATCAAGCGGAGTGGTAAGGATCGTAAAAGACCTGGATCAGCCGCTGATCGGAAAAGACGTTCTGATCGTAGAGGATATCATTGATTCGGGGAGAACATTGAGTTACCTGATGGAGATTCTGAAGGGCCGGAATCCTAACAGTGTACGGCTCTGTACGCTCCTTGACAAGCCGGAGCGCAGAGTAAGAGATGTAAAAGTAGATTATTGCTGTTTTAACATCCCGGATGAGTTTGTGGTGGGATATGGTCTGGACTATGCCCAGAAATACCGTAATCTCCCATTCATCGGCGTGGTGGATTTAGACAGAGAGTGAAAGGAGATTCAGCTAAGTGAACAGACAGCCAAGCAGAATTGGCCTGTATCTGATTCTGATTGTCTTGCTGATTGCAGGTTATTTTTATCTGAATAATCAGGTGGCATCTCAGAGCGACTATACTATGGAAGCATTGGAGCAGGCGGCAGAAGAGGGAAGAGTGCATAATGCGGTGATTTACCAGAACCGGGAGGTTCCTACAGGTTCCGTGACAGCGGATATTGAGAGCGAAGGCCAGAAACGGGTTTATGTGACGGATGTGAAAGAAGCTCAGGATATGCTGGAAGGGCATGGGATTTCAGCCCAGGTCAAGGATGTGCCGCAGGAAAATCTGTTTCTGACGACGCTTCTTCCGGTTCTGCTCACAGGCGGCCTTGTGATATTCCTGTTTCTGATGATGAACAGGCAGATGTCAGGGGGCGGCGGAAATTCTAAAATGATGAATTTTGGGAAGAGCCGCGCCAGGATGATGCTTCCGGAAGAAAAAAAGGTGACTTTTCAGAATGTGGCCGGACTCAGGGAGGAAAAAGAGGATCTGGAAGAGGTTGTGGACTTTTTGAAGGCTCCGCAGAAATATACGAATGTGGGAGCCAGGATCCCCAAGGGCGTTCTACTGGTGGGCCCTCCGGGAACAGGTAAGACGCTTCTGGCAAAAGCGGTTGCAGGGGAAGCGGGCGTTCCGTTTTTCTCTATTTCCGGTTCTGATTTTGTGGAAATGTTCGTAGGTGTGGGAGCGTCCCGTGTCCGCGACCTTTTTGAGGAAGGAAAGCGGCACGCTCCGTGCATTATCTTTATTGATGAGATCGACGCGGTGGCAAGACAGAGAGGCACAGGTATGGGCGGCGGACATGATGAGAGAGAGCAGACCCTGAACCAGCTTCTTGTGGAGATGGACGGCTTCGGAGTCAATGAGGGTATCATTGTAATGGCGGCTACCAACCGTGTAGATATTCTTGATCCGGCAATTCTCCGTCCCGGACGTTTTGACCGCAAGGTAGCGGTAGGCAGACCGGACATTAAGGGGAGAGAGGAAATTCTCCGTGTGCATGCCAAGGATAAGCCTCTGGGCGAGGATGTGGATCTGGCGCAGATCGCGCAGACTACGGCGGGCTTTACCGGCGCGGATCTTGAAAATCTTTTGAATGAGGCGGCGATCATGGCGGCAAAGGCCGGACGCAGCTATATGACGCAGACGGATATCAAACATGCTTTTATCAAGGTGGGTATCGGCGCCGAGAAACGCAGCAAGGTGATTTCTGAAAAAGAAAAGAAGATTACTGCCTATCATGAAGCCGGACACGCGATTCTGTTTCATGTGCTTCCGGACATGGATCCTGTATATACGATTTCCATTATTCCTACCGGTATCGGCGCGGCGGGATATACGATGCCTCTTCCGGAAAACGACGATATCTTCAGTACGAAGAGTAAAATGCTGCAGGATATCACGACTCTTCTGGGAGGGCGTGTGGCGGAAGAAATTATTTTCGGCGATATTACCACAGGGGCGTCCAATGACATCAAGCGTGCCACCAGTACTGCCCGGGCAATGGTTATGCAGTACGGCATGTCTGACAAGATGGGATTGATCGCCTACGGCGACGAGGGCGACGAGGTGTTTATCGGAAGAGATCTGGCGCATACCAGAAGCTACAGTGAAGAGGTGGCTAAGGAGATAGACCAGGAGATCCATGAGATCATTGACCAGTGCCATCAGAGGGCAAAGGAGATTATCCTTCAGCATATGGATGTGCTCCACAAGTGTTCCGCCCTTCTCCTTGAGAAGGAGAAGGTTCACAGAGATGAGTTTGAGGCACTTTTTACATCATAAAATCAGGGTGATAAAAACTTGCTTGTACAATATAGCCAAAAAGCAATGATGATTTTTGTGAAGTTTGTGCACACTTTTCTCTTGTGCCATGGTATTATATATATCGTAAAAACCCCCCAATACATTATATAGTTTTTGCTACACCCCATAAGAAGAAATACCTTCTCCGAAAAAGGCAGCCTGACGGCTGTCTTTTTTACTTTATATGATTCAAGCGTCAAAAGTCATTCCACACGTTGTGCTTGCACATAAGTGGGGACATGACTTTATGACGCGCCCCGACATGAGGAAGTAGTGGGGCGGGGACCCCGCGGATTCCGAATGGCGGGTAGGATTGTGGGAGCACGAAGTGCGGAACAATCCGTGAATTAGCTTTTGACACCCTAATCTTTATATCAGAGGGCGCTAAAAGCTTCCAGACGCATATAAAATTATGACTTTCTGTGGAATAATTTGTCAAAAAATTGTTTATGTTGTATCTTTGTAAAATATACGTTAGAATAAGCATATGCTTATAACGAAGGGGAATGATTATGGACCGTGAAAAAGAAAATACCACGAAAAAAATGCATTATATATTGAATATGCGCGCATTATTAAATAAAAATGCCTTGTTCAGCGACGGAACAAGATATTATAGAAACCCTACGGAGCCAGAGCCCGGCGAGAAGGTGAAAATAAGCTTCCGCACACAGAAAAATAATGTGGATTCTGTATACCTGGTATCCGGCAGCAAAAGATATAAGATGAAGGTGTATAAAACTCAGAAGGGTTTTGATTATTACGGAACAAAAATCACCATGACGGAGGATGTATTCCGCTATTTTTTTGAGATACACTATGGATGGGTAACCTGCTATTATAACAGCAGCGGGGTCAGCATGGAGATCCATGAGGGTGAGGAATTTGAGATATATCCCGGGTATCATGCGCCGGAATGGGCCAAGGGAGCCGTTATGTACCAGATTTTTGTGGACCGGTTCTGCAACGGGAATCCGGACAATGATGTGGAAACCGGAGAGTATTATTATATCAACGGACCGACTGAAAGGATAGGCGACTGGTCGAAAATACCCGCCTCTATGGGAGTGCGGGAGTTCTACGGAGGAGATCTCCAGGGAATTATAGATAAGCTGGACTATCTGCAGGACCTTGGCGTGGAGGTGCTTTATCTGAATCCCATCTTTGTTTCGCCCAGCAATCACAAGTATGACTGTCAGGATTACGATTATGTGGATCCTCATTACGGGGTGATACTGGAGGACAGCGACAGGCTTCTGAAGGATGGAGATCAGAACAATTCCCATGCGGAGAAATATATCCGCCGCGTTACGGACAAAAGAAATCTGGAGGAAGGCAACCGCCTGTTTATAGAGCTGGTGGAGGAGCTTCACAGAAGAGGAATGAAGATCATTCTCGACGGAGTGTTTAACCATTGCGGATCCTTCAATAAATGGATGGACAGAGAAAGGATCTATGAAGGCCAGGAGGGATATGCGCCGGGAGCGTATGTGTCGGCGGACAGCCCCTACCGATCTTTTTTTGATTTTAAAGATCCCAATGCCTGGCCGTACAATGCTTCTTATGACGGCTGGTGGACTCACGATACGCTTCCGAAGCTGAATTATGAGGATTCCGGCGAACTCTGTGACTATATACTGAAGGTGGCCAGGAAATGGGTGTCTCCGCCGTTTAACGTGGACGGCTGGAGGCTGGATGTGGCTGCGGATCTGGGCCACACAAATGAGTTTAATCATAAATTCTGGAAAGATTTCCGAAGGGCGGTAAAGGAGGCGAATCCGGAGGCGCTGATCCTGGCGGAGCATTATGGAAATCCGGAAAGCTGGCTGAGGGGAGACGAGTGGGACTCTGTCATGAACTATGACGCGTTTATGGAGCCGGTAACCTGGTTCCTTACAGGCATGGAAAAGCACAGCGACGAGTACCGGGAGGATCTGTACGGAAACAGCGACGCTTTTATCCATGCCATGAAAAACCATATGAGATCTCTGCATATGTCGGCGCTGCATACTGCTATGAACGAGCTGTCCAATCACGATCACTCCCGCTTCCTGACACGAACAAACCGTACGGTGGGCCGTGTCACATATAAAAGCCCGGAGACGGCGTCACAGAATGTCGATCTGGCTGTGATGAGGGAGGCGATCGCTATTCAGATGACCTGGCCGGGGGCGCCGACGGTTTATTACGGAGATGAGGCCGGGGTGTGCGGATTCACAGATCCCGACAACAGGAGGACTTTTCCGTGGGGAAATGAAAATAAAGATCTCACGCTTTTTTATAAGAAGATGATCGCTATCCATAAGAAGTATAAAATTCTGCGCACCGGTTCCCTGAAATTCCTCTGGAATGATTACCAGGGCTTGTGCTATGGCAGGTTTTCGCATACAGAACAGATTATTGTTGCTCTGAATAACCTGGATGAAGGAAGAGAAGTGACGCTGGAAATCTGGGGAGCGGGGATAACCAGGCTGGAGGAATCCGTCCTGACCCGGCTGATGCAGTCCCACAGAGACGGATTTACAGATGAAGTGGAGCAGGTTGCCGCCAAGGCTGGTTATGTCTGTCTTTACATGCCGCCGAAAAGCGTTACGGTTTTATACCATAAGGACGTATTATAAAACAGAGATGTATTTTGTGATTACAGCTTGACAGGCAATGGAGGGTGTGATACGATAATTTTGCTTTCGTGTGGTAGAGTGACTGCGTGATAGCACAAAAAAGAATGAACAGGAAGAAGAGGAGATATACGCTATGAAGAAAAAGACAGTGGCAGTGATGATGGCGGCTCTGATGGCAATGGGAATGGTTTCTGCAGTGAGCGTGCAGGCGGGCATTGAGGATAAGACTTTGATCGTCGGTTTTGACGCAGAGTATCCGCCTTACGGATATATGGATGAAAACGGAGAATATACAGGCTTCGACCTGGAGCTGGCTCAGGCTGTATGCGATCTGGAAGGCTGGGAGCTGGAGAAGAAACCCATTAGCTGGGATTCTAAGGATCAGGAGCTTGACGCAGGCTCTATCGACTGCATCTGGAACGGTTTTACCATGAACGGCAGGGAAGATGATTATACCTTCTCTATGCCCTATGTGGACAACAGCCAGGTGATCGTGGTTGCCGAGGATTCCGGAATTGAAGCGCTTACAGATCTCGCGGGAAAGACCGTGGGTGTTCAGGCTGCTTCCGCCGCGCTGGATCTGCTTCAGAGTGAAGAGGAAGGCGGTCAGAAGGAGCTGGCGGATACCTTCGCTGCCCTTAACCAGTTCGCCGATTATAATACCGCTTTTACAGAGCTTCAGGCCGGCGCGCTGGATGCTCTGGCTATTGATGTGGGGGTTGCCAATTATCAGCTCAAGTCCAGAGGAGAAGGCTTTAAGATACTGGATGAAACTTTGAATACAGAGCAGTATGCCGTTGGCTTCAAGAAAGGCAACGACGAGCTTTGCGAGATCATTAACACAGATCTTCAGAAGCTGACAGACGATGGAACAGTTGCCGAGCTGGCTGAGAAATATGATATCGCGGATATGGTAACGCTGGAGGCTTCCGGAGACGCGGAGGCAGACGCGGCGGAGACCGAGGACAGCAGCGAGGCGGAAGCAGAAGAAGATACTGCAGCGGAAGCGTCTGCTGATACAGAGGCAGAAGAGGAAGCGGCGGAATAATTTTCTGAAGTCTGTCACGATCGGGACAGGCAGGCCGAATGGCGCAGCAGAATAGTTTTTTAGCAGTTAAAGCAGGATGCTCCTGGGATTTTCCTCAGGGGCATCCTTTATGGAAGAAAAGTTTGGAAGCAAACTTCCAAATCTGCCATTATTGGCGCGGCCAGTGCGCCATGAAAGGAGAAAAGATGAGTTTTCAGGTAATGTTAAGACAACTTACCACAGGGTTCGGATCAACCCTGATGATCTTCTTTCTTACCCTTTTATTTTCTCTGCCCCTTGGTATGGTGGTTTATTTTGGAAGGGTAAGCCGGTTTAAGCCGTTGAGCTGGCTGGTGAAGATTTATATTTCCATCATGAGAGGAACACCCTTGATGCTGCAGCTCCTTCTCTGGTATTTCGGACCGTTTTATCTGTGGGGAATGAATATCGGAGGGTATAAATTTACTGCCATTATTCTGGGCTGTTCTCTGAATTACGCCGCGTATTTCGCGGAAATATACCGCTCCGGTATAGAGTCTATTCCGGTGGGCCAGTACGAGGCGGCCCAGCTTCTGGGGTACAGCAGAGGACAGACTTTTTTCAAGGTTATTCTTCCGCAGGTAGTGAAGATCGTCCTGCCTTCGGTGACAAACGAAGTAATTACTCTGGTTAAAGATACGTCCCTGGTTTATTCTGTATCCTACATAGAAATGTTTGCCCTGGCAAAACAGATCGCGGCCGCGGAGACGACAGTAATGCCGTTCTTTATTGCAGGGGTGTTCTACTATATCTTTAACTTTGTTGTTGCATGGGTAATGGAATGGTTTGAAAAAAAACTTGACTATTACCAATAAGGAGGAAACCCTCAAGAAAGTAACAATTCAGCCCGCGCCATTCGTAAAACCGCACTACGTGCTTACTGTGGCTGATGCCACTGTTTTACTCATAAACGGGCGCTCAGCTCATACAGATGTCCGCTCGCAAAAACATGCAAGCATGTTTTATGCTTTCCGACCACTGTATGGCTGAACTGTTACTTGAGGGTACCTTGATGCCAAAAGGAACGGCAATAAGGAGGAAACCATGAATCTTCTCGAGATGAAACATATAAAGAAGGAGTATAACGGCCTTGAGGTTCTGAAGGATATTTCCCTGAATGTAAAAGAGGGAGAGATCGTTTCTATTATAGGGCCGTCCGGTTCGGGCAAGTCCACACTGCTGCGCTGCGCTACCATGCTGACGGACATTGACAGCGGCGAGATCACCTATATGGGGAAAAAGACTGTCTGGATGGAAAATGGAAAACCAACAGTTCCGAAAAAAACGGAGCTGAAAGAAATCCAGTCTTATTTCGGACTGGTGTTTCAGAATTTCAATCTTTTCCCACATTATTCCGTAATGAAGAACATTACGGATGCTCCCATTCATGTGCAGAAAAGAGACAAGGAAGAAGTTTATAAAGAAGCCCGGGCGCTGCTGGCAAAAATGGGGCTTTCTGATAAAGAGGACGCGTATCCCTGCCAGCTTTCGGGCGGGCAGTGCCAGAGGGTGGCCATTGCCAGAGCCCTCGCGCTGAATCCGAGGATCCTGTTTTTTGACGAGCCTACATCTGCTCTCGACCCGGAGCTTACCGGGGAGGTACTGCGGGTGATACGGTCTCTGGCGGATCTTCATATTACCATGGTGATCGTTACCCATGAAATGAGCTTTGCCAGAGATATTTCCGACAGGATCATTTTTATGGATCAGGGAGTGATCGCGGTAGAGGGAACGCCCCAGGAAGTATTTTCCTCCGGAAATGCCAGGATGAAAGAATTCCTGGGAAAATTCCATCAGGGCTAAGGAGAAAACACTGAAAAAGCGCGAATAAAGCAAAGCAGCGGAAGAAAATCTATTGCTTTTGAGGAAGGGATGTTATATAATTTTTGCGTATGAGCATGAAACAATATCACAAGGAAGATGCGGCTGTGATATACGGATCCTTCCTTTATTCAAAACGATAGGAGATAGGAAATGAGTACAGACAGATATGTAAGTCCGCTCTCAGAGCGCTATGCCAGCAGAGAGATGCAGTATATCTTTTCGCCGGATATGAAATTTCGCACATGGAGAAGACTGTGGATCGCTCTTGCGGAAACCGAAAAAGAACTTGGGCTGAACATTACTCAGGAACAGATTGACGAGCTGAAGGCACACGCGGAGGATATTAATTATGATGTGGCGCGGGAACGGGAACGCCAGGTGCGTCATGACGTAATGTCCCATGTATATGCTTACGGCGTGCAGTGCCCCAAGGCAAAAGGTATCATCCACCTGGGCGCCACCTCCTGCTATGTGGGAGATAATACGGATATTATCGTTATGGCGGAAGCGCTGAAGCTTGTACGCAAAAAGCTTGTGAACGTAATTGCGGAATTATCAAAATTCGCGGATGAATATAAGGAACAGCCGACACTGGCTTTTACTCATTTCCAGCCGGCACAGCCCACAACAGTGGGAAAAAGAGCTACTCTCTGGACCCAGGAATTTCTTATGGATCTGGAGGATCTGGAATATGTTCTCGGAAGCCTGAAGCTTCTGGGTTCCAAGGGAACCACCGGTACACAGGCAAGCTTTCTGGAGCTGTTCGACGGCGATCAGGAAACCATCGATAAGATCGATCCGATGATCGCGGAGAAGATGGGATTTAAGAGCTGTTATCCGGTGTCCGGGCAGACTTATTCCAGAAAGGTGGACACAAGAGTGCTGAACGTCCTTGCGGGCATCGCTGCAAGCGCCCACAAGATGTCGAACGATATACGGCTCCTCCAGCATCTGAAGGAGGTAGAGGAACCCTTCGAAAAATCTCAGATCGGCTCCTCCGCTATGGCATATAAAAGAAATCCCATGCGCAGCGAGCGCATTGCTTCTTTATCAAGATTTGTGATGGTGGACGCGCTGAATCCGGCGATCACTTCCGCTACTCAGTGGTTTGAGAGGACTCTGGACGATTCTGCCAATAAGAGACTGAGTATACCGGAAGGTTTTCTGGCAGTGGACGGTATTCTGGATCTGTGTCTGAATGTAGTAGACGGTCTCGTGGTATATCCCAAGGTGATCGAGAAACGTCTCCGTTCAGAGCTTCCTTTTATGGCTACAGAAAATATTATGATGGATGCTGTGAAGGCCGGCGGAGACCGTCAGGAGCTGCATGAACGCATCCGTGAGCTGTCCATGGAAGCAGGACGTACTGTGAAGGTGGAGGGAAAAGACAATAATCTGCTGGAACTGATCGCGGAGGATCCTGCGTTTAATCTTACTCTGGACGAGCTTCAGAAGACAATGGAGCCTTCCAGGTATGTAGGAAGAGCGAAGGAACAGACAGAGACCTTCCTTGCCAAAACAGTGCAGCCTGTTCTGGACGCGCACAAAGAGCTTCTTGGCGTAAAAGCGGAAATTAATGTATAATATGATCAAAGAAAGGCACGAGGAGGAAAAAGTGTTATGATCAAAGCAGTAGTTGGAGCGAACTGGGGAGATGAAGGAAAAGGGAAAATTACAGATATGCTCGCTCAAGAGGCGGACATTATCGTAAGATTCCAGGGAGGAGCAAACGCGGGCCATACCATTGTGAATGATTACGGAAAATTTGCTCTGCACACCCTTCCGTCAGGTGTATTCTATAACCATACCACCAGCATAATCGGCAATGGCGTGGCGCTGAACATTCCGGTGTTCTTTAAGGAATATCAGGAAATCGTGGATAGAGGCGTGCCGGCTCCGAAGATCATGATCTCGGACAGAGCGCAGATCGTGATGCCTTATCACATTCTTTTTGACCAGTATGAGGAGGAGCGCCTGGGCGGAAAGTCCTTTGGCTCTACCAAATCGGGGATCGCTCCCTTTTATTCTGATAAATACGCGAAGATTGGTTTCCAGGTAAACGAGCTTTTCCACGAAGATTCTCTGAGAGAAAAAGTGCAGCGTGTCTGCGAGACAAAGAATGTTCTTCTGGAGCATCTGTATCACAAGCCGCTGCTCAATCCTGACGAGATCATGGAAGAACTGAAAAAATACAGAGAGATGGTGGCTCCATATGTGGGAGATGTGTCTCTTTATCTGTGGGATGCTATCAAGGAAGGAAAAGAGATTCTTCTGGAGGGTCAGCTCGGCTCCCTGAAGGATCCTGATCATGGAATTTATCCCATGGTTACTTCCTCTTCAACCTTAGCTGCTTACGGCGCTATCGGAGCAGGCGTGCCGCCCTATGAGATCAAAGAGATCATTACCGTCTGCAAGGCTTATTCCAGCGCGGTGGGAGCCGGCGCTTTTGTATCTGAAATTTTCGGCGAGGAAGCCGACGAGCTTCGGAGAAGAGGCGGCGACGGCGGAGAGTACGGCGCGACGACCGGACGTCCCAGACGTATGGGATGGTTTGACTGCGTTGCGTCCAAATACGGCTGCCGGATGCAGGGAACTACAGATGTCGCTTTTACTGTTCTTGACGTTCTGGGATATCTGGATGAGATTCCGGTGTGCACAGGATATGAGATCGACGGAAAAGTAACTACGGATTTCCCCACCACGGGACTTCTGGAAAAAGCAAAGCCGGTTCTGGAGGTTCTGCCGGGATGGAAGAGCGATATCCGCGGCATTAAGAAATACGAGGATCTTCCGGAGAACTGCAGGAAATATGTAGAATTTGTGGAAGAGCATATTGGATTCCCCATTACCATGATTTCCAATGGTCCGGGAAGAAACGATATTATTTACAGAAAATAATCGCGGCGGCGGCAGCTGCCCCGAGTGCAGGGCGCCGGAGAGTCAGTCTCCGGCGTGTTTGTTTATATTATAGGATACCAGGGCCAAAAGTCTGAAACCATGCCATGCTTGCATGGCAGTGGGGAAAAGACTTTATGACCCGCGAAAACATGAGGAAAAAGTGGGGTAGGGCCCTCGCGATTTCCGAATGTTTTGCAGAATTGTGGGAGCACGAAGGGCGAAACAATTCGTCTGGTATCTTTTGACACTTTAATCATTACCGCTATGGATGCGGCATACACGGTATTAACACATGAATCCCATGTATTTTACTTTGAAAAGTACAGTCATGAGAAAAAGAAGATATAGAATACAGAGAGGTATTTATGAAAAAATGGAAACGATTTGCGGCGCTGGCGGCAGTGATTTTTCTGGCGGCGGTATTTTGCCTGCCGATGGTGTTTGCTCTGGCGGGAATCCGCACAGGGGAATTTTACCAGGGACTGTTCCTGGCATCGCTGTACGGCGTATTGTTCGCGGCGGTGATGGGATATGCCATCTGGATGATTTACCGTCTGCTGAATAAAAAAGGCAGGGAAAAGGAGGGGGACAACGTGATAAAAAATGTTATTTTTGATGTAGGCCGAGTGCTGGTGGCGTTTAATTGGGAGGAATATCTCAGAGACTATGGATTTTCTGAAGAAAAATATCAGAAGATCGCGGAGGCTACTTTTCTGAGTTCCGTATGGCCGGAGCGAGACCGGGGATTGTATGAGGAGGAGGAATATATCCGCCGGTTTGCGGCGCTGGCTCCGGAATATGAGGAGGATATCAGGAAAGTGGTACGGGAAAGTACGAAGACTATCCAGCCGTATTCCTACGCGGAGACATGGGCCGCTTATCTGAAGGAACAGGGCTATCGTCTCTATATTCTTTCCAATTACAGCGACTACATGCTGAAAGGCACCATAGATAAACTGACGTTTTTGAAGTATATGGATGGGATCGTTTTCTCCTGCGAGGTAAAAGAACTGAAGCCGGAGCCTGCGATTTATCAGGTACTCATGGAAAAATACGGTTTGAAGCCGCAGGAATGTGTTTTTATAGACGATATGGAAGAAAACTGCGCAAGCGCGGAGAAGCTTGGAATTCATGCCGTCTGCTTCCGGGATTTTAAACAGGCGGCAAAAGATCTGGAAAAACTGGGTGTAAAATGACTTTCGGGAAAAAGCATGAAAAAAGTCCCAGAACCGCGGCAGTGCGTCAGTCCTGAGACCTTTAAGGGGAGGATATAAGTATTTCTGAAGTTGTCTTTTGTTGACTGATTCATTGGAGGGGGTTCCAATGAACATTCATAGTATAGCCGTGAAAAAGAGATTCTATACATCATTAAAAAAATTTACGAGATATTTGTGTTTTTCCGGGAAAGATGATATAATCACCTGGACAGTAAAAACTGTGGACAGCGCGGCAGAGGACAAAGGTCGTTTGCCGTGCGGAGTTATGCCGGCGGATGGGAATACATTCCATACAAGGGCAGCAGAAATTTTGAAAAGAGGATGAAATAAGATGAGCGATAAGACAATCTTAGAGCAGTGGCGAGCAATGGCCTACAACCAGCAGGAGGACCGCAATAAGCTCCAGAGATTCTGGGCGAATTATTTCAATATTGAGAAGGGCATTTACGAGCAGCTTCTTTCGAATCCGGATGAAGCGGTCAGCGGTACTGTAAAAGAGCTGGCGGAGAAATACGGACAGGATGTTATGACCATGGTAGGATTCCTGGACGGAATTAATGACAGTCTGAAGGTACCCAATCCTATTGAGACGATGGATGAGGATACGAAGGTGAATCTTGCCTTTGACAAAGAGCTTCTCTACAAAAATATGGTAGACGCAAAAGCGGACTGGCTCTACAATCTTCCTCAGTGGGATGATATTTTTACAGAGGAAAAGAAAAAAGAGCTTTATATGGAGCAGAAAAAATCAGGAACTGTTGTAAAGCCTCACAAGATCGGACGTAACGATCCATGTCCCTGCGGCAGCGGAAAGAAATATAAGTTCTGCTGCGGAAGATAATGAAGGTTCCGGAAAATCTGGACTATCTGATCGTATTGGGCGCCCATGTGGACGGCACGCGGCTGACACTGGCCCTTCTGGAACGTACCAGAAGGGCTTTGCAGTATTTAAGTGAAAATCCGCGGACAAAGGCGGTGCTCTCCGGCGGCAAAGGGGATGGAGAGCAGATCAGCGAGGCCAGAGCGATGTATCGTTATCTTACTGCTCATGGAATAGCGGAAGAACGCCTGATTCTTGAGGAAAAATCTGTCAATACGAAGGAGAATCTTGCGTTCAGCCGTGAAAAGATCGGGAGCACAGACGTCTCCGTAGGGGTAGTGACGAATCATTTTCATGTGTTCCGCGGCGTTGCCATTGGAAGAAAATGCGGGTTCCGGAAAATTTATCCGGTACCCTCCAGATATCGTTCCTGGAGACTGCTGATCTATATACCACGGGAAATACTGGCGATCATAAAGGACAAGGTCCTGGGAAATATGTAGGCAGATGTAAATGGGCCCAAATGGGAATTGAATTAAATGGTAACAGTTCAGCATTCCCTTAGGCAAAAGGGAGAAATTTAAAAAGATTTTTACG
>DSLMC04103__coassemble_773_pt1 | contig 18811 bp, 12 predicted proteins | sample DSLMC04103__metabat2_high_PE_018 | metagenome-assembled genome bin DSLMC04103 | reverse complement strand
TATTTTCTAGCCGGTGTAAAACCCGTGGGTTCAGCCGGAGGCTGAATAGTTACAGAAAAGCCGTTTCCTTATTGTCTCCTGTCGGGAGCTTTTCAGAGGTTCGTATACCCCATCAGAGACTCATCCACCGCTCTGGCGGCCTCTCTTCCCTCACGGATAGCCCAGACCACAAGGGACTGGCCTCTTCTCATATCTCCGGCGGCAAAGACCCGTGGAACGGAGGTCGCGTAGCCCTCCGGCTTTGTATCCACATTTGTCCTTGGATTTACCGCCACCTGAAAGGCGTCTGTCACATATTTCTGGCTTCCCAGAAATCCTGCCGCGATCAGCACCAGATCCGCCGGGATCACTTCTTCGCTTCCCTCCACCGGAACCATCATCATCCTTCCGGTCTTCTCGTCCTTCTGGCTTTTCAGCTTTATGATCTTCGCCTTGCAGACATTGCCTTTTTTGTCCGCGATAAATTCCTTTACCGTTGTCTGGTATACTCTCGGATCATGGCCGAAAACAGCGATGGCTTCTTCCTGGCCGTAGTCTGTTTTCAGCACTCTGGGCCACTGGGGCCAGGGGTTGCTTTCCGTCCGCTCCACAGGAGGCTTCGGCATCATCTCAAGCTGAACCACGGATTTCGCTCCAAGCCGGACGGCGGTCCCAACGCAGTCGTTTCCTGTATCTCCGCCGCCGATCACCAGCACATGCTTATCCTTTGCCAGCTCATAGGGAACCTTCTCAAAATCACTGTCCAGAAGAGTCTTCGTAACCTTTCCCAGAAAATCCACCGCGAAATAAATCCCTTTTGCCTCTCTTCCCGGCACCTGGATGTCTCTTGGATTGGACGCTCCGCAGGCAAGCAGCACACGGTCGTATTTTTTCAGAAGCTCTCCGGCGGTGATATCCTTTCCCACATCTGTGTTCAGGACAAATTTCACACCTTCCTCCTCCATGATACGGATCCTCCGGTCTATCACCGATTTTTCCAGCTTCATATTCGGGATCCCATAGCGGAGAAGTCCGCCCGGGCGATCGCTTCTTTCGTATACGGTAACGCTGTGGCCTCTGCGGTTTAACTGCTGCGCCGCAGCCAGGCCGGAGGGGCCGCTTCCGATCACCGCGATGCTCTTTCCTGTGCGCACCTTCGGCTTCTGAGGCTGTACCCAGCCCTCCGCGAAGGCCGTCTCTATGATCGCGCGCTCATTGTCTTTGGTAGCCACGGGCTCTCCGTCCAGATTGCAGGTGCAGGCCGCCTCGCACAGAGCCGGACATACCCTGCTGGTAAATTCCGGAAAGCTGTGGGTTTTGCTCAGCCGCAGATAGGCCTGCTTCCAGTTTCCGGTATATACAAGATCGTTGGTCTCCGGCACAAGATTGTGAAGAGGACAGCCGGAAGCCATTCCGCCGATCATCATTCCCGACTGGCAGAAGGGAACGCCGCAGGCCATGCAGCGGGCCCCCTGGAGTTTCTGCTTTTCTCTGGTCAGCGGAGTCCTGAATTCATGAAAATCTGTGATCCTTTTCTTAGGATCCAGTGCTTTTGCAGTTTCTCTTTGATATTCTATAAATCCTGTTGGCTTTCCCATCAGCGTTTTCCTCCTTATTGTTTTGCTCCGATGCTTTCATAAAACGCTTCCATCTGCGCCTGCTGGGTAGTGAGGCCTTTTTCCTCCAGCTTCGCGCTTAATGTGAGCATTCTCTTATACTCATAGGGGATCAGTTTTTTAAAATGCGGCAGATAATTTTCAAAATCCGCCAGGATCTCCGCCCCAAGCCTGGAGCCGGTAGCCGCCACATGAGCGCTGATCAGGTCTTTCAGCTCTTTTCTGTCATATTTGTTCTCTACCTTTTCAATAGAGATCATTGCTTTGTTCAGGTTTCTGTAAAGAGTATTGTTTCTGTCAAGGACATAGGCGATTCCGCCGCTCATGCCCGCCGCGAAGTTTTTCCCGGTTTTTCCAAGAACCACCACACGGCCTCCGGTCATGTATTCGCAGCCATGCTCGCCGACGCCTTCCACCACCGCGCTGGCCCCGGAATTGCGGACGGCGAACCGTTCTCCCGCGACGCCGTTGATAAAGGCCGTTCCGCTGGTAGCTCCGTAAAGAGCCACATTTCCGATGATGATATTTTCTTCTGCTCTGTATCTGGCTTTTTCCGGCACCTTGACGATGAGCTTTCCGCCGGAAAGTCCCTTGCCGAAGTAGTCGTTGCTGTCCCCGGTAAGGCTCAGTGTAAGTCCTCTTGGAATAAAGGCTCCGAAGCTCTGTCCGCCCGCTCCCTTACAGTTGACTACGATGGTATCCTCCGGAAGACCGCCGCCTGTTCTTCTTGTAATCTCCGCTCCCAGGATAGTTCCGAAGGTCCGGTCAGTGTTGGTCACATCCACGTTTATTTCTGTACGCTCTCCCTTGGAAAGAGCCTTTTCACATTTCTTGAGAAGCACCTTTTCATCCAGTGTTTTCTCCAGCCCGAAATTATATTCCGCTTTCGGATCAAAGGTCACCTTACCGCTGCCTGCATAAGGATTTTTCAGGATCGCGTCCAGATCCACTTTTCCTTTGTGAGGCTCGGCCGCCGCGGAGGCCTTCAAAAGATCCGTACGGCCCACCATCTCGTCTATTGTGCGCACCCCGAGACGGGACATATATTCCCGGAGCTCCTGGGCGATAAACTTCATGAAATTCTCCACATACTCCGGTTTGCCGCGGAAGCGCTTCCGAAGCTCCGGATTCTGCGTAGCCACTCCTACCGGGCAGGTATCCAGATTGCAGACACGCATCATCACACATCCCATCGTCACAAGGGGCGCTGTGGCGAAGCCGAATTCCTCTGCTCCCAGAAGGGCCGCTATGGCAACGTCGCGGCCGCTCATGAGCTTTCCGTCCGTCTCAATGCGTACCCGGTTTCTGAGGCCGTTCATCAAAAGAGTCTGATGGGTCTCTGAGAGTCCCAGCTCCCAGGGAAGGCCCGCGTTGTGGATAGAGCTTCTGGGCGCCGCCCCTGTACCTCCGTCGTAGCCGGAGATCAGAACCGTCTGTGCTCCCGCCTTGGCTACGCCTGCCGCAACCGTACCCACGCCTGCCTCCGAAACAAGCTTCACGGAAATATCCGCGTATTTGTTGGCGTTTTTCAGGTCGTAAATCAACTGGGCCAGATCCTCAATAGAATAAATATCATGGTGAGGCGGCGGAGAGATCAGACTGACGCCCGGTGTGGAATGACGGGTCTTCGCAATCCAGGGATAAACCTTTTTGGCCGGAAGATGGCCGCCCTCGCCCGGCTTGGCTCCCTGGGCCATCTTGATCTGCAGCTCCTTCGCGGATACAAGATAACGACTGGTAACGCCGAACCTTCCGCTGGCCACCTGCTTGATGGCGGAGCAGCGGTCGTTTTCTGTTCCGGCGGAGGCGATTCTCTCGTCGCTCTCCCCGCCCTCTCCTGTGTTGGACTTGCCGTGAAGGTGATTCATGGCAATGGCAAGGGTCTCGTGAGCCTCCTGGGAAATAGAGCCGTAGGACATGGCTCCTGTCTTAAATCTTTTTACGATCTCATCTACACTTTCCACCTCTTCCAGGGGAACCGGATTTTCCGCGTAGCAGAAATCCATCAGCCCTCTCAGGCTTCCTCCGCTCTCCTCGTCCACTAGCTTTGTATATTCCTTAAACAGCCCGTAGCTTCCCTGTCTGGTGGATTCCTGGAGCAGATGAATGGTCTGAGGATTATATCTGTGCTCCTCTCCCTGGCTCCTCATCTTGTGAGCGCCTACGCTGTCCAGGGTAAGATCTGTGGCCAGTCCGAGCGGATCAAAGGCCTCGGAATGGAGCTTTTCTACATTATCCTCAATATCCTCCAGGGTAATTCCTCCTACACGGCTGACTGTGCCGGTAAAATATTTATCGATCACATCCTGTGAAATACCAATGGCCTCGAATATCTGAGATCCCTGATAAGACTGGATGGTGGAAATTCCCATCTTGGACGCTATTTTTACAATACCGCTTAATACCGCATGGTTATAATCCTCCACTGCCGCGTAATAATCCTTATCCAGCATGTGATTGTCGATGAGCTCCCGGATCGTTTCCAGGGCCAGATATGGATTGATGGCGCTGGCTCCGTATCCAAGAAGCGTAGCGAAATGATGTACCTCTCTTGGCTCCCCTGATTCCAGAATGATCGCCAGGGAGGTGCTCTTCTTTGTTTTTACAAGATGCTGATGAACTGCCGACACCGCCAGAAGGGAGGGGATCGGCATGTGGTTTTCATCTACGCCCCGGTCGGAAAGCACCAGAATATTGGCGCCCTCACGGAAGGCTTTGTCCACCTCTACAAAGAGACGGTCAATGGCGCGCTCCAGCTTCGTGCTTTTATAATAAAAAGTGGAAACTACCGCCACCTGGAATCCTTCCATTTTCATATTTTTAATCTTGAGCATATCCGTATTTGTCAGGATCGGATGAACGATCTTTAGAACCTGACAGTTTTCGGGCTGCTGCACCAGAAGATTACCGTCCTTGCCCGCGTAAACGCTGGTGGAGGTTACGATCTCCTCACGGATCGCGTCGATAGGCGGGTTGGTAACCTGGGCGAAAAGCTGTTTGAAGTAGTCGAACAGGGGACGGTGTTCTTTGGAAAGCACCGCCAGAGGAGTATCTGTTCCCATGGCGCCGATACTCTCGCTTCCATTGAGCGCCATATTCCGGATGGAGGTGCGGTACTGCTCGTAGGTATAACCGAAGGCCTTCTGAAGCCTTGCACGCTGTTCCTCGGTGTATTCCTCCATGCGGATATTGGGGATCTTAATGTCCTTGAGACGTACCAGATTGCTGTTCAGCCATTCTCCGTAGGGCTGCATTGCCGCATATTTTTCTTTCAGCTCGTCGTCGTCGATCACCCTTCCCTGTACGGTATCCACCAGAAGCATTTTCCCCGGATGGAGACGTTCCTTGAGTACGATCTTATCCTCCGGAACAGGCATCACGCCCACCTCGGAGGAAAGGATCACATATCCGTCCGAGGTGATATAATATCTGGACGGCCTCAGTCCGTTTCTGTCCAGAACGGCGCCCATCACATCCCCGTCTGAAAACAGGATCGAGGCCGGTCCGTCCCAGGGCTCCATCATGGTGGCGTAATACTGGTAAAAATCTCTTTTTTCCTGGGAGATCGTGTCATTGTTGGCCCAGGGCTCCGGAATGGTGATCATCACCGCCAGAGGCAGATCCATGCCGCTCATAACAAGGAATTCCAGGGTATTGTCAAGCATTGCAGAGTCCGAGCCGCTGCGGTTTACTACCGGAAGGACCTTGTGAAGCTGTCCTTTGAGGTAGGGAGACTCCATATTCTCTTCTCTCGCCAGCATTTTATCGGCATTGCCGCGGATGGTATTGATTTCTCCGTTGTGTACGATAAACCGGTTGGGATGGGCTCTTTCCCAGCTTGGGTTGGTATTGGTGCTGAATCTGGAGTGTACCATGGCAATGGCCGACTCATAATCGGGACTTTGAAGATCCTCAAAAAAGGTTCTGAGCTGTCCTACCAGAAACATTCCTTTGTAAACGATCGTCCTGCTGCTCATGGACACCACATAAGTATTGTCGTTGCTCTGCTCAAATTCCCGGCGGGCAATGTAAAGCCTGCGGTCAAAATCAATCCCTTTTTCTACGTCCTGGGGTTTTTCAATAAAGGCCTGCATGATACAGGGCATACATTCTTTTGCTTTATGTCCCAGCACACCTGCGTCCACGGGAACCTTTCTCCATCCCAGAAGCTTCAGGCCCTCTTTTTCCACAATGATCTCAAACATTTTCCGGGCCTGTGCTCTCCTGATCTCATGCTGGGGGAAGAAAAGCTGGGCAATGCCGTACTCTCTCTCATGGCCGATGTCAAAGCCTTCTTTTTTGCAGGCTTTTTTGAAGAATTTATGGGAGATCTGAAGAAGGATCCCCACGCCGTCACCGGTTTTTCCCTCGGCGTCCTTTCCGGCTCTGTGTTCCAGATGCTCTACAATTTTCAGCGCGTTGGCGACTGTATCATGTGTCTTTTTTCCTTTTATATTGACTACTGCTCCGATACCGCAGTTATCATGTTCAAATTCGGGACGATAGAGACCCTGGGCTTCTCTCCTCACTTCTTTCATCCTTCTCATCCTTTCTATGTGAATTACAGTTCTTAATTTCCGCTGTTTTTCTCTTCCTTATGTTTCACCGCCGCTCCCACAAAACCGCGGAACAGCGGATGCGCATGATTGGGACGGGACTTAAATTCCGGATGGCCCTGCGTCCCCTCAAAAAACGGATGATCCGCAAGCTCGATCATCTCCACAATGTGTCCGTCGGGAGAAGTCCCTGCTATAATCATTCCTTTTTCCGAAAGCGCTTCACGGTAAGCGTTATTTACCTCGTAGCGGTGGCGGTGACGTTCCTGTATCTCCTTCTTTCCAAACAGTTCCCTGGCTTTTGTTCCTTCAGTGAGAATACAGGGATAGCTTCCCAGCCTCAGGGTTCCGCCGATATCCTCCACGCTTTCCTGATCCGGCATCAGGGCGATCACCGGATGCTTTGTGGACGGATCCAGCTCAATACTGTTGGCGTCCTCATATCCCAGCACATGGCGGGCAAACTCCGCGATGGCCATCTGCATTCCCAGACAGATGCCAAGATATGGAATTTTGTGGATCCGGGCATACTGGGCGGCCAATATCATTCCTTCCGTCCCCCTGCTGCCGAAGCCTCCCGGAACCAGAATTCCGTCTACCGCGTGAAGGGCCTGATCCAGATTTTTTTCATTCAGTTCCTCGGAATCCATCCAAACCAGCTCCACCTTGGCTCTGCAGGAAATCCCGCCGTGCTTCAGGGCTTCCACCACGCTTAAATATGCGTCGTGGAGCTGCGTATATTTTCCTACAATGGCTATTGTCGCCGTATTCTCGGGATTTCTTAAATTTTTCACCATCTCCTGCCACCCGGCGAGATCCGGCTTCCGGTTCTCCAGACGGAGAGTTTCCAGGACCACATCCGCCAGCTTTTCTCTTTCCATGGCAAGCGGCGCCTCGTACAGATACTCAACATCCAGATTCTGCAGCACATGGGAAACCGGTACGTTGCAGAAAAGAGCGATTTTTTCACGGATCTCATCCGTCAGTGAATATTCGCTCCTGCACACAAGGACATCCGGCTGGATCCCCATTCCGTGAAGCTCCTTAACGCTTGCCTGGGTAGGCTTTGTTTTCATCTCACCGGACGCCTTCAGATACGGGATCAGGGTTACATGGATCAGCGCCGCGTTATCCGGTCCCACCTCGTGCTTAAACTGCCGGATCGCCTCCAGAAAGGGCTGGCTTTCGATGTCTCCCACCGTTCCGCCCACCTCAATGATGGCGATGCGCTCCTCCTCCGGCGATTTCGCCCGGTAAAAACGGCTTTTGATCTCATTGGTGATATGCGGGATCACCTGCACCGTCCCTCCGCCGAAATCTCCGTGCCGTTCTTTCTGAAGAACAGACCAGTATATCTTTCCGGTGGTCACGTTGGAATTTTTGTCAAGGCTTTCGTCAATAAAACGTTCGTAATGTCCCAGATCCAGGTCTGTCTCCGTACCGTCGTCCGTCACGAACACTTCTCCGTGCTGAATAGGGTTCATGGTTCCCGGGTCAATATTGATATAGGGATCAAATTTCTGCATGGTCACCTGATAGCCTCTGGCTTTCAGAAGCCTCCCGAGAGACGCCGCAGTAATCCCCTTTCCCAGGCCGGACACCACTCCTCCTGTCACAAAAACATATTTTACTGCCATTATCGATTTCCTCCTCCATGCTGCTGAATTCCTTTACAGGAAATTGTTTGCCTTTCTGTCAAAAATCAGTAACAGTTCAGCCCGCGCCATTCGTAAAACCGCACTGCGTGCTTACTGTGACTAACGCCACTGTTTTACTCATAAACGGGCGCTCAGCTCATACAGATGTCCGCTCGCAAAAACATGCAGGCATGTTTTATGCTTCCCGACCACTGTATGGCTGAACTGTTACAAAAATCATGTACCGGTTCCCCGGGACGGAGCTGCCAAGTCTGCCTCTCCGAGATCACCGAAGGTCACATTCCGAAATCGCGGGCATCCGTCAGAATTTCGGGAAATCCCGAACCTCCGCTCTCCCCAGGCACAAAAAAGAGGCGCCAGAATACCGGGAGAATCCGCTCTCCCGGCTTCTGACGCCTTTGTCAGTCCAAACATGATTTTTATATGTCCAATACTATAAACTATTTTTTTTGATTTGTAAATATGAAATTTGTATTATTCGACCTCCATAGGATACTTGCCGTCGAAGCACGCCTTGCAGATAGGAAGCCCTCCCGCCATGCCTTCCAGATAATCAATCTGCATATATCCAAGAGAGTCCGCTCCGATCATCCGGCATATTTCCTCCGTAGTATGGCTGGAAGCGATCAACTGGTCATTGGAAGGTACGTCCGTACCGAAATAACACGGGTGCAGAAAAGGCGGAGAGCAGATTCTCACGTGAACCTCAAGGGCGCCTGCTTTTTTCAGCATATGAATAAGATTGGCGATAGTCGTCCCCCGGACAATGGAATCATCCACCAGAACAATCCTTTTTCCCTTCACGACGGAATCCAGGACGCTGAGCTTCATGTGGACGCTGGACTCCCGCTCCTTCTGGGTAGGTTTGATAAAGGTTCTGCCAATATAGCTGTTTTTGTAAAAAGCAAGACCGAAGGGAATACCGGAGGCTTCCGAAAATCCCTTTGCCGCCGGAATGCCGGATTCCGGAACCCCGGTCACCAGATCCGCCTCCACCGGGTAAGATTTTGCCAGAGACTTCCCTCCCCGGACACGGGCGTCATAAATTCCCACTCCGTCCAGGGTACTGTCCAGTCTGGCGAAATAAATATACTCGAACACACAGTGCGCATGTTTTCCTGTACTGAGTTCTTTATTGGACTCGATTCCCTCTCTGGAAATTGTCACCATCTCTCCCGGCTCCACATCCCGGATAAACTCCGCGCCCACAGACGCAAGGGCGCAGCTTTCCGAGGCCAGTACATAAGCATTTCCTTTCTTTCCCAGACAGAGGGGCTTCAGCCCGTAGGGATCTCTCACGCCGATCAGCTTCCTGGGACTCATGATCACCAGACCATAAGCGCCTCTGAGCTTCCGGGCTGTTTTCAGGATCGCTTCCTCCACAGAGTTCGAATGCACACGCTCTCTGGCAATGTGAAAAGCAATCACCTCTGAATCTGTCGTAGTATGAAAAACAGCTCCGTTCTGGATCAGTTCCCATTTCAGCTCCGGGGTGTTTACCAGGTTGCCGTTATGGGCCAGAGCCAGTGTCCCCTTGATATAGGATAATACAAGCGGCTGGGCGTTTTCCGCCACGGAGGCTCCGGTGGTGGAATAGCGCACATGCCCGATTCCAATATCTCCTGTCATTTTATCAAGCGTGTCCTCCCGGAACACTTCGCTGACCAGCCCCAGATCTTTATGAAACTGGATATTTCCAGCCTCCCCTTCTGTCCTGGACACAGCCATCCCGCAGGATTCCTGGCCTCTGTGCTGTAAAGCTGTCAGTCCGTAATAAATGGAGGGCACTACGTTTCCCCCGTCCAGATCATATATTCCAAATACACCGCAGGCTTCCTTCAATTCCGCCATCGCTTACCTCCTTACCGCCATGGGTTCTGGCATAAAGGTATCCCTTTAGGGATTACCTCTTTATTACCGTGGGTTCTATTGAACAGAAAAAGACACTCCGGGTATATCCGAAGCGCCTTTGCTTACACTGAAATTATAATGGAAGACATGATTTTGTCAAGCCCCGCTTTTTATTTTAAAATTGCAGCAGTTCAGCCCGCGCCATTCGTAAAACCGCACTGCGTGCTTATCGTGGCTGACGCCACTGTTTTACTCATAAATGGGCGCTCAGCTCATACAGATGTCCGCTCGCAAAAACATGCAAGCATGTTTTATGCTTCCCGACCACTGTCTGGCTGAACTGTCACTAAAATTTAATTTTTTTACCAAAAACCATTGACAACTGATTTTTTTTGTGTATACTACATCACATAAAGCAACGGCGCTTTGGAGAATATCCAGAGCGCCTTTTTTATTTGTAAAAAATCTTTAAGGCGGGCATTTTCATTTTATTTTTAAAGAAAATGACTGTGAAATTGAAAGGAGAAACAATATGGCACAGAATATCCCCGAACTTTATGGAAGTCTGGTTTTCAACGACAAGATCATGCGCAGCAAGCTGCCGAAAGATATGTACAAGGCACTGAAAAAAACCATTGAAAACGGAACGCACCTTGAACTGGACGTAGCGAACTCCGTAGCCGTAGCCATGAAAGAATGGGCCATTGAAAACGGAGCCACCCATTATACACACTGGTTCCAGCCCATGACCAATTTCACGGCGGAGAAGCACGACAGCTTCATCTCACCTACCGGAGACGGACAGATCATTATGGATTTTTCCGGAAAAGAGCTTGTAAAAGGCGAGCCGGACGCCTCCAGCTTCCCTTCCGGAGGACTCCGCGCCACATTCGAGGCCAGAGGCTATACCGCCTGGGATCCTACCTCCCCGGCCTTTATCAAAGACAGAACCCTTTACATTCCCACGGCATTCTGCTCCTACAGCGGAGAAGCCCTGGACAAAAAGACGCCTCTGCTGCGTTCCATGGATACTCTGAACCGGCAGGCAGTAAGGATCCTTCACATTCTTGGGAATAAAGATGTCAGACATGTGACCACTACCGTAGGACCGGAGCAGGAATACTTCCTGGTAGACAAAGATCTTTATAAAAAACGTAAAGACCTTATTTTCTGCGGACGTACTCTCGTCGGAGCTCCCGCCCCGAAGGGACAGGAAATGGAAGATCATTACTTCGGAACTCTGAAACCAAGAATCGCCGCCTATATGCATGATCTTGACGAAGAGCTGTGGAAGCTGGGAATTCCCGCCAAAACAAAGCACAACGAGGTAGCTCCGGCTCAGCATGAGCTTGCTCCCGTTTTCGACACCACAAATGTGGCCGTAGACCATAACCAGCTTACTATGGAGGTTATGAAAAAAGTCGCCGCGAAGCACAACCTGGTCTGCCTCCTCCACGAGAAGCCCTTCGAAGGCATCAACGGAAGCGGCAAGCATAACAACTGGTCCATGAGCACCGACACAGGGATCAATCTTCTGGATCCCGGCAGAACACCGGCTGAAAACACTCAGTTCCTTGTATTCCTTGTAGCCGTGATCAAGGCTGTGGACGATTACGCGGATCTTCTCCGTATCTCCGTAGCCGACGCTGGAAACGACCACCGTCTTGGAGCAAACGAGGCTCCTCCCGCTATTGTTTCCATTTTCCTGGGCGACGAGCTGACAGAGGTGCTGAAAGCCATCGAAAACGATCAGTATTTCAGCAGTCATGACGCGGTGCAGATGGATATCGGCGCCAAGGTTCTGCCTCATTTTATCAAAGACAACACCGACAGAAACCGTACTTCACCTTTTGCGTTCACGGGAAATAAATTTGAGTTCCGTATGCTGGGCTCTTCCGCTTCCGTAGCGAATCCCAACATTATCCTTAATACTGCTGTGGCTGAGGCGCTCCGCCAGTTTTCCGACCAGCTTGAAAGCGTTCCTGCCGGGGATATGGAAAAAGCAGTTCATAAACTGCTGAAGGAAACTATTATCGCTCACAAGCGTATTGTATTCAACGGGAACGGCTACACCGACGAGTGGGTGGAGGAAGCAGAAAAACGCGGACTTTACAACCTTGTTTCTACCCCGGACGCTCTGCCGCACTATATTTCCGAGAAAAATGAAAAGCTTCTCACAGAGCATGGGATCTTTACAAAAGCGGAGCTCTACTCCCGCTATGAAGTGAAACTGGAAAATTATGTGAAGACGCTGCACATTGAGTCCTGCACTATGGCGGAAATCATCCAGAAGGAGCTTCTGCCCAGCGTCACAGCTTACATGGAACAGATCGCACGCACTGCCAGCCTGAAAAAATCCGTTGTCCCGGATATTTCCGTGACAAGCGAGTCCAGCCTTCTGAAGAAGCTCACTTCTCTGGCTGATACTATGGCGGCGGATCTGGAAACTCTGCAGGCGGATACGGCAAAAGCAGAAAGCTGCGGCGATCCTCTGGAAAAAGCAAAGACTTACCAGAAAACGGTACTTGCAGATATGGATACTCTTCGTAAGTCCGCAGACGCGGCTGAGGTTCTGATCCCTGAATCCATTCTGCCATATCCTACCTACGGCACTCTGCTGTTTTCCATTTAGGAAATAAGCGCCGTCAACAGGTAAATACAGGGAATATCTATTTCAGCATAAGCTATTTTCATAAATTTATTATCGATTTCCTCATCCATACATCCATCCCCATTGTCCGGCGAACCTGCCGGACATGGGAAATGATTTATACACGTGGATATTCCCTGTTTTACATAAAACGCCTCCTGGACGGGAGGCTTTTTTATTCGATGTCAAGAGCCAAGTACATTGGTATACATTCTATTTCTGAATCTTTCATTGAAAAATTCATATCTTCTTCTAAAATCTCGAATCCGTTTCTTGCATATAAATTATATCCTTCTTTTGTAGACTGCAATGTAACAAAAGAAAATCCGACATATTTCTCTCTAAGCTGCCAAATTTTTTGCATACAGTCTTCTAACAATACATCTGACAAATTGATTTTTATCCCTTCGTCTGTGTAAGCCTGAAGAATCCCATGATACTTTTCATCAAGAGCAAAACAATTAATATGTACTGCGCCTCCGATTTTATATGCGGAGCTGCCTTCTAATTGTTCTATATACCCCAGTCCCAGATTGTAGTAACCAATGATCGTCTTATCATCATCTGCTAAAAACACAAAAGTTTTGCCAAAATTACTATCCAAAGATAAATAACCTCGCAAAAACCGATCTAAATAATCATTTCCAGAATAAAATGAGGATGCCAGTTTTTGTAAACTGGCATCATAACGCACAACATTCAGATTATTATACATATTACTCCTTTGTAATATTTACCTCCGCTGCTCCTGTTGAAGGATTAACATGTACTTCGAATTTGTGCGAGCGAATAAACGACTTCCTGGATTTAACTTCTGCTGAAACCGTCTTTTTTTCAGACAAATTTTTCTTTGTTACAAAAACTCTCCCAGAGCCATGCGCATAATTCATTAGTAATCCTCCTTTCATTTTTTATTGTACCATTGAGGCTTCATTTTGTAAAGTTGTATTGTATTATATGATATTTTTTATAATTTATAATATTTTTACAATATTTTATCAAAATATTTAGAATTCTATTTATCTTTGCTGCTATAGCTAATACCAAATGTCCCTTATTTCCACCGGAAGTGATCCTTCCCGGCCCCGACTTTCCTGCATCGCCTTCAATAGATCCATTTCTATTCCTCCCCTCGGTTTTCGCTTGTCAGTTTCGGCAGATTCCAGTGGTAATGCGCCGCCAGATAACGGATCACGATAACTGCCGCCGAGGCTCCCACCATAGCGGCCACAGCCCCGAAGCACCGGTAGATATAGACGCAGGCGATGGCGCCTACAATGGATGCGCAGGCATAAACATGACGCACGAAGATATAGGGCGGAACCCCCGCCATCATATCTCTCAGAAGTCCTCCGCCCACTCCGGTGATCGTTCCCAGGAATACCAGAAGGAAAGTATGATCCATATATCCGCTGTTGATCCCTGTATTTACTCCCACAACGGTAAAAATCCCAAGGCCGATGGAATCCATCACCAGCATGATGCGGTCGTAGTTTTCCCTTAGATGGCCCTCCAGCAGCTCTTTTTTAACACTCAGCACAAGAAAAACAAGGCAGGAGGTGATCGTAGCCACAACAGTATATACCGGGTGCTGGAACATATTCGGGGGAATGATCCCCAGTACGATGTCGCGGATCATACCGCCTCCCACCGAAGTCACCACCCCCAGCACACAGACGCCGAAAATGTCCATCCCCCGTCCTGCGCCTACCATGGCGCCGGAAGCGGCAAAAGCGACCGTCCCGATCATCTCCATCAGAAATATCACTGTTTCCTGTATATTCATATGCAATACCTCAGTTACTCTCTTATATTTTTAGAATCCTGAAAAAGATCTTCTTTTCCCGGCAAATCCGGTATTCCTGGCCTTTTCCAACAGTAAGTATATCTCTTTCTCCCCATTCTGAAAAGACCGGATTCATTTTTCTGTTCTTTTCAGGATTTTCCCGGATCCTGTATTCTGCCATCTGTCGTCCTTTACAGCGATTTCCCCGGCTGTAAGCACATAGTCGAAGCCCTTGCAGAGCTGCGCCGGATGGTCAAAGTCGGCCGGAACCTGTATGTTCTCCAGATGAAATATATTGATATCCGCGGGTCTGCCCGGCTCCAGCGCTCCGGGCGCCAAATGAAGGACCTCTGACGGTCTTCCCGTCATTTTGTATACCGCCTCCTGAATGGAAAATACCTTCCTGTCTCTGACATAATCTGCCAGTACCTTCGGAAAAGCGCCGTAAACCCTTGGATGATACCTGCCTCCTGTGGGATAAGTCGCGTCAGAGATCAGATTCGCATGAGGATCCTTCAGAAAATGCAGCATATCCTCCTCCGAGGCGATAGTATCCAGCATAGTCGCCTGACAATTCTCGGCAATTAAAATATCATAAAGCAGGTTGTAGGGATCTTCCCGGCATATTTCAGCAATCTCCGCAAGGGATTTCCCTGTCATAGCCATATATTTATCGGAATGAAGCGTGCTGGCGTAAATCTGGTCAAAGCCGGCAAGCTCTACAATATTTTCAAAATGTCTGGAGGGCTTTCTGAGGATCTGCGTCAGATGCCATCTGTACACAGAATCCTGAAGTCTTTCGATGATCTCCTCCGTTCCCCCTTCCTGACATTCCGGAGGAAGAAGGTGTACAAGCTGGGTGGAGCCTGTAAGATACGGATACAGATCGAAATCAAGCTGTATCCCCTCCGCTCTGGTCTGCCGGAACAGTTCCAGAATCTCACGGCAGCGGACGCCCCAGTTCTTTTTTCCAATACACTTTACATGACTGATGTGGAGGGGGATATGCAGCGCCTTCGCTACTTGTATAACCTCCTTTACAGACTCTACAAATCCGTCCCCCTCGCTCCGTACATGAGTAGTTATAGGAATGTCCGTGTCCTTCAGAGGCATCAGCGCTTCCGTAAGTCCTTTCGCGTCATATTCAAATTCCGGGGCATATGCCACGCCAAGACTGACTCCCAGGGCACCTGCAGCAAGTGATTCCTCCAGATTTTTCCAGACAAGACGCCGTTCATTTTTTGACAGAGCTCCCGGAATATATCCGGCTGCTGCCGCGCGGATGGTCCCATTTCCCGCTAACATTCCTGTGTTGACGCTTCTCTTTGTTTTTCCCAGGGCATCCATATAAGACTGAAAGGTTTCCGCGACGGTACAGGATTGTTTTCCGTCAGTATCCGTGACCACATATTCCTCCGGCAGCTCCCCGGTAACGCTGCTGAGAAAAGAAAGAATCTCTCCTGAGTGTCCTTTTCCCACAGGCGCCACAGACAGGCCGCAGTTGCCGTTTACCACGGAAGTAATTCCCTGACGGTTCAGCAGTTCGTCATCTCCGCATTTCAGAGCTTCCCAGTCTCCGTGTCTGTGAATATCAATGAATCCCGGAGTTACATACCCGCCTTTCGCGTCCAGAAGCTTCTCTTTTGGATAATTTGTGGGAATCTTTCCGGGTTCTGTGATTTCCCGGATGGTTCCATTTTCGATCATGATATTCCCGGGAAAGGGTGGCTCATTTTTTCCATTCACAATGATGCCGTTAATAATCATATAATCCGTCATTTTTTCTCCTCTCATGGCGCACTGGCTGCGCCAATAATGGTAGATTTGGAAGTTTACTTAACTTATCGCCTGTCCTTTATGCTGATTGAAAAAATCTGTTCACCGGACTCCCGCTGCTTTCACCAGCTTCCTCGTAACAGGAAGCCAAAACTGTACCAGAGGCCCGGTCAGGCATACCGCCACGATAGTTCCAACGCCCACGGTTCCGCCCAGCAAAAAGCCGAGAACCACAAAAAAGAGATCGCAGGCAATCCTGATCCAGCGAAATTCTATTTTTTCTATTTTATCAGACAGAATCACAGCTACCAGATCGTTCGGCCCGGTTCCCGCATTGCTGTTGATCACAACGGACATTCCGGCGGAAAGGATCACACATCCCGCCACAACACTGACCGCCCTAACAACCATTGGCGCGTCACCGTTTATGTAATTTCCTAAAAGCCAGGTAAAAAAGTCAATGATCGGCCCTCCGCAGAAAGCGCAGACCACCGTCCCCGGCTTTACATAACCTTTTGTAGTCAGCAGCATCACCGCCATCAGGATACACAGCACGATCACATGTACCGTTCCCACCGTAAATCCGGCTCTTACTGCCAATCCCTGAATAAATACCGTAAAGGTATCCGTACCCATCTCTGATAAAAGAAACATCGTAACTCCCAGATGGGCCACCGTCAGGCCGATCAGCAGTGCCAGCAAAGCCGCTGCCCAGTCCTTCGCAGTTCTGCCCGACGTATCTGAAGCAAATTTTTCTTTTTGATTTTCCAAGATGCTCCTCCCCTCTCCGTTTTTCATTTTAATTTGTATTCTTTTTACCCGTATTGATTATATCATATATCTCTGCTAACGGAAAATCCGGCTCCAAACAGTAAAAATTCTGTTTTGAAACCGGATCTGACTTTTTCTTTATTGCATTTGCCTTTCCTATTGTGATAAAGAAGCGGTCTTTATTTTTCTACCGGAACCTTCTGATTGAAATAGTCCAGCACTAACGCGGCAACAACTCCAAGAACCAGATAGAAAAGATTTACCGCGAACTGGCCTGCCGAAGAAGCGAAGCTTCCAAAAGGTATGATCATCACGGTAGCCGCAATAACAATTCCCACAATGGCATGGAAGGCCAGATTATAATGATGGTCAAACAGCGAGTTCACAGCCTTTGCCAGACAGATCACAGTGATAACCGCTCCGATTCCTCCTGGAACCAGCACAGAGAAATCCAAATGGCCGATCCCGTCTACAAAGGGCGTATATAAGCCCAGCGGCATCAGCAAGGTGGAAAAGCTCATTCCAGGCGCGATCACGCTCAGCGCAAGGCAAAATCCGCAGAACAAAAACCATCCGAAGCCTGGTTTGATCTCAATGGACAATATATTCAGAGTTCCCAACAGGATGAAGATCACTACCATGGCGATTCCCATGGAAATGAAAGAGCCTTTTGTTCTTCCCTGTTCACCGGCTTCTCTGAAAAGAGACGGAAGCATTCCTCCGATCAGTCCCACAAAAAGACATACCGAGGTGTCGGGATATTTTTCCAGAAAGTATGCCAGCAGATTGGCGATTCCCAAAAATCCCACAGCTCCGCCGATAATCACCGGTATCAGCCTTGGCACATGTGTTTTAAAATTTTTAAAGGGATGGGACAAAAGCTCCATGACCGGCTTATAAATTCCGAATACCACACAGAGCACGCCTCCTGAAATACCGGGAAGCACTGCTCCCAACCCGATCAGCGCTCCCTGAAATATCTGCAGGATCAGGCGCATGATCGATGGACTGTTCTTTTTTTTCATATTTTAATCTGCTCCTATCTGCCCGTACGGGCCTCTGTGACTGGATGTCCCCTCCGAAATCAATTCCAGGATCAATCCTCTGAAGAGATTTCTGGTGAAGATCAACAGTCTCTCTTATTTTATGCTGAAAAGACAGTGGTAATTATATAACAGTATAAGAAATTTTGCCAGTCTTTTTTTCAAAACACCAAATATCATAGTATCTCAGGTTCTTGTCAACTTATTTTCATATTATCACATATCTCCATCGTAATCCACTCCCCGATTTTATAATTTCAGTTTATAAAATAAAGTGTATCACGATATAAGTATGCTATAATAAAATTGATTATCCAACCAGGCAGGACACAAAAAAATCTATACGAAGAAAAAGCGGTTATCACGCTGCATCTGCAAATCCTGCACGCCGATGGATGGGAACTATTTTGCATATAGAATTAGGGGATCAAAAGATATCAAATTCGAATTATAAGGGGAAAACATGAAAAAAATCATAATAACCATAGCAATCTTGTCTGTGATATGTACCGCAGTCTGCTTCTTTTTATATGAAGAATCGGGCAGCAAAGCAATACTTGCGGCTGCCATTACCTTTCTGACGACAGCCTATCATTTTTTAATGCGGCTTGCTGTAGGTTTTATGTTTGACAGGATAATGGCCAACAAAGCGGATTACACAAAACGATGGTATCAATGCAAAGCCTGGGAGAAAAAAATATATAAAAGACTGAATGTGAAACATTGGAAGCGCTTACTGCCTACGTACGATACCAGTCTGTTTGATCCAAAAAAGCACAGTTGGGATGAGATTGCCCAGGCCTCCTGTCAGGCGGAGCTTGTGCATGAGACCATCGTGCTGCTCAGCTTTATTCCTATCGTTTTTTCAATACGGTTCGGCGCGGTTATGGTATTTATCATTACTTCCGTTCTTGCCGCTCTTTTTGATCTGGCCTTTGTAATGATACAGCGGTATAACCGTCCAAGGATCATCCGGCTGATCGGCCGGTGAAGCTCAGTAAAAAACCTACAGCGCTATTCACGTAAAAAGCCCGCCTGCTCTGGGATGCAATTCTTAAAGCCGCTTTGGGGACGGGGCCATCGTCTCCGTGGCGCTCTCCCAGGTGGGGAACGTGGGCGGCGAGC
>DSLMC04103__coassemble_762_pt1 | contig 19040 bp, 15 predicted proteins | sample DSLMC04103__metabat2_high_PE_018 | metagenome-assembled genome bin DSLMC04103 | reverse complement strand
GATATGATTTAACGCAGTTAAGAGCCAGGCAGACCAAATCTGGCAATAAAGCGCTGGGCGAAATCTGTCGGGCAGAGCATAACGGGCTGACCGCGAAGGCAATGGAAGATGGTTCTTTGACTGTTTCCGGCGGAGACGAAACCTATCATGTTTTGAACAGGGGGATTACGCTTCTGAAAGACGGGGCCATATCAGGAGACGGAAAATGGGCTGCGACGTTGAGCTATGAAGTATTTAGAAACAAGCGAAAAATACAGTTCTGGGATCTTGACCATAAGAAAAAGATCAAAGAACTGTATTGTCCGCAGGAGATCTGCCGTCTGTATCTTTCGCAATATGGTTCCTGGATCATCGGGGAAACAGATAAAAAAAGCTGGGTTTTCAGCGTTGAGGATGGGATCGCGCAGTGGTATGAAGAGCATTTTATCTCCAATCAAAGAAGTAAGCTGATTACCTACGGAGACTGCGTATTCCGAAAAAATGAGGATAAGCTGGTCTATCTGTATAATCTGAAAACGAAGGAAGCCTCTTCTATTGAAAATTTGTCAAATGATGCGCATTTAGCTGTTTTCATGTCCGACGGTTCGTTGGCATCTGTAGGTAAAAATGCAGTAGCCGCGTTTTTTAAAAATACAAGGAGCGGAGCCGCGGCAAGGGTAAACAGGCAGCCGGCGAAAGTGATTGGAATTTATCCCTTAAAAAAACAGCCGTTTATCGCTATCGCCACACAAAATAAGACGATAGGTATTTATCATACAGGCACGGAACAGCCGCTTAAATATATTGATACAAGTGCCGGAACAGATATGGTGGCCGTTCACCCGGAGGAAGGAGTGATCGCCTGTTCCAATGGGCGGCGGTTTGAAACTCATAATTTTTATGAAAAGCAGTATGACGACAGAAAAAGAGGGTGGTGGTACCGGAATCCGTATGCAGGCAGGCATCATATTCATGGGACTGTGCTTGATCTGGATTTCAATTCAGCCAACCATGAGCTTGTAGTCATCCTGTCGAATGGAGAAATTATATTTTGTCATGAGAAATACTGCGGATACCATGGCAAGCTGGATATCATTACGAACTTTAATGTCGCGGCCTATGATTTTCGAGGGTGCGTTTGTTCAGAGGAGATCAGAGAGCAGCTAAGGCAGAACGGGGCTTTGATTGACTGAGAAGCTTAGAATACAATAGAATCAAGTCACAGACCATTCAGTGATTTCGCTTGATTGCCCTGCGGCTTTATAGTAATGTGAAAACATAATAGGTGATCTGACACAGGTCGTGCCGCTGACGGTGGAAAGGAGTGTGGGGAAGGTGATGGTCGGTATCGTCCAGAAGCACATTGAATTGGACGAGAATTTGATGGTTGGATGAAAGCATCTTGAAGAGAAATCTCTGAAATGCTTTTCTTTTGCGCAAATGTTGAAGAAGCCGGGGCATTCTGCAGAAAGGAGCGCGAAAATGAAAAAGGAAACTGGAATGTAAAAAGTGCGCCTTTTCATTGAAAGAAATCGATCCTAAAAATATGAAAAATCGTATAGTTTTGGGAACGTAGTCCAAAAATTGTTGATAATTACTTCTGTTTTGGTTATACTAATCTTACGAACCAGGAGGGGTGTAACTATGGTAATTCAACGAAAAGAGTATTTGGATAAACTGATTGCCTTTAAGGACAAACAGCTCATCAAGGTTGTTACCGGAATCCGCAGATGTGGGAAATCTACATTATTGGAGCTTTATCAGGATTGGCTGCTGGAACACGGAGTTCAAAGGGAGCAGATCGTATCCATTAACTTTGAGGATATCGATTTTGAGGAACTGACAGACTATAAAAAGCTATACAGCTATTTGAAAGATCGTCTTATTTCTGGAAAAATGACCTATATTTTTCTGGATGAGATTCAGCATGTTAAAGATTTCCCCAAGGTAGTAGACAGTATGCACATTAAAAAAAATGTAGACCTCTGCATTACAGGCTCCAACGCCTATATGCTTTCCAGTGAGATTGCTACTTTGATTTCGGGGAGATATGTGCAGATTGAAATGCTGCCATTATCCTTCAAAGAATATATGGAGAGCACTGGCAGCATGACAGACCGTGGGATCAAATACACGGAGTATCTGGAAAACAGTTCATTCCCGTATACATTGGAGCTGAAAGGCCAGCCGGATGAGATCCGTGATTACCTGGAGGGTCTATACAATACAATTGTCGTAAAGGATATTGTAAGCCGAAAGAAGATCACGGATACCATGATGCTGAAAAGCGTCCTGCGGTTTGTTTTTGACAATATCGGAAGCCCGCTTTCTTCAAAGAAGATTGCAGACACAATGACTTCTGATGGACGTAAAATTGACACGAAGACGGTTGAAAAATATCTGGAGGCTCTGGCGGAAAGTTATATTATTTACCAGGCAAAGCGATACAACATAAAAGGAAAGCAATATCTGAAGACTTTGGAGAAGTACTATGTAGTAGATATTGGGCTTCGCTATATGCTGCTTGGGTCAAGAAAGATGGACGCCGGGCATATCCTGGAGAATGTTGTTTATCTGGAGCTGCTTCGCCGGGGATATGATGTGTATGTGGGTAAAATTGATTCCTTTGAAGTTGATTTTGTAGCGCAGAGCAGCAAAGGAATACAGTATTTCCAGGTTGCCTTGTCTGTGCGGGATGAAAAAACGCTGGAGCGTGAACTTCGCCCGCTTATGGCAATCAGAGATCATTACCCGAAAATGATTCTGACGCTTGATGATGACCCGGAAGTACAATATGACGGGATCCGTCGGGTTAATGCCAGGGACTGGCTTCTTGGCCTGACAGATATTTAAAGACGTGGATATAACCATACAGGCTGATTGCAATGCAGGGGACAACCGGACAGAACATGGAGGGTGCCAAATTTGTGCATCACCAATGTCAGCATTCGACCCGAACACAGCTTTGTTTAACTGCCAGAATGGGACGCTGAACCATGAGACCTATTCTGTCCCCGCCCTGGGGAGGGAACGAATCGGCCGGAAAAAAGCTTACTGGAGATGCCAGAATGAAAAATATGGCTGGAGCTGGACTACGGGCTTGGTCATAACTACATTTAATATCTTTTGCCGGGCCTTGTTTAGCCCGGCATTTGGTTTCTGTGCAGAAAAAAGGGCGCGCACTAACTACCTAGTGTGATAGCCGCCAAAAAGCGAGTTTATTTTAGAATGATTGTTTATAGGTTATTGCTGAATAATGTTTTCGGGACAGCACCTAGACCAAAGAATCCAGCTCCTCGCCGAAGGCGACTTTAAATAGGCATGAGTGTGTTGCCGTACATACCCGGCGAGTTCATTGACTTTTACTATGTGAAATTATATAATAAGGAACGAATAATTTGCGGAGCGGAAGCGACAGAAAACATAGATGAAAAAGGAGAAAAATATGATACATTTTGTGGGAGCTGGTCCGGGAGCGCCGGATCTTATTACAGTCAGGGGAAAACAGTATCTGGAGGAGGCGGATGTGATCATCTACGCCGGTTCTCTGGTGAATCCAGAGCTGCTGGAATATACGAAGGACATTTGTACGATCTATAACAGCGCGAAGATGACCCTGGAGGAGGTAATCTCCGTGATGGAAAAAGCGGAGGCGGAGGGAAAGACCACTGTCCGTCTCCATACAGGAGATCCGTGCATTTACGGCGCCATCCGTGAGCAGATGGATATTCTGGACGAAAAGGGAATCCCCTATGATTCCTGTCCGGGAGTCAGCGCCTTCTGCGGAGCGGCTGCCGCTCTGAATCTGGAATATACTCTGCCGGAAATATCCCAGAGTGTGATCATCACCAGAATGGAAGGCCGGACGCCTGTTCCGTCCAAAGAAAGCATACAGTCCTTTGCGGCGCATCAGGCAACCATGGTCATCTTTTTAAGCACCGGAATGCTGGAGGAGCTGAGCCGCCGGCTGATCGAGGGCGGCTACAGGGAGGATACTCCCGCGGCTATCGTCTATAAGGCCACCTGGGAGGATGAAAAGAAATTCATCTGTACAGTGGGAACCCTGGCGCAGACGGCGGCAGAAAATCATATTACAAAGACAGCCCTGATGATCGTGGGAGACGCGGTAAAAACCTCCGATTATGAGCGTTCGAAGCTTTATGATCCGGGATTTACCACAGAATTCCGCAAAGCTGAAAAATAAAAGTCTAAGAGGTATTTGAAGGGTATGAAGCTATCCATGATCTGTTTCAGCCTGACCGGACTTCACACCGCCGGACGTCTGAAAGAGGGGCTTGAACACAGAGGCCATTCTGTGATTTTGGCAAAAAAAAGTAAATATCTGGAAGACTCCGTGAAAGAAAGCACAGCCAGTTGGACAGGAAGCCGTTTTTCTCTTGACGACGGAATTCTTTTTGTGGGAGCCTGCGGGATCGCGGTCAGAAGTATCGCCTCTTATGTGGCCAGCAAGAAGTCCGATCCGGCGGTGCTTGTGATCGACGAATGTGGGAAATTTGTGATCTCTCTGCTTTCCGGCCATCTTGGAGGGGCCAACGAGCTGGCTCTTGAGGCTGCTGAAGTCCTGGACGCCCAGCCGGTAGTGACTACAGCGACAGATCTTCATGAACGTTTCGCGGTGGATGTGTTCGCGAAGAAAAATGGCTGTGAAATTTTTTCCATGAAGGCGGCGAAGGAAGTTTCGGCGGCTCTTCTGGCCGGAGAAACCGTGGGCTTTTACAGTGAATTTCCATGGAAAGGGAAGCTTCCGGAGGGGCTGGCGGAGTGTGATGAAGTGGGAAGGTCGGCGGAGGGAAAGTCTCATCGCCTGGGGATAGCGGTTACCGTACATAGCTCCTGCCGTCCTTTTGCCTCTACGGTGCAGGTGATACCTCCGGCAGTCACCATCGGCATGGGATGCCGGAAGGGAAAAGAAGCCTCCGGGATCCGGACAGCGGCGGAGGATTGTCTGAGGAGGGCGGAGGTCTCCAGATATGCGTTGGAAAGGATCGCCAGCATTGATCTGAAAAGAGAAGAAGAAGGCCTTCTGGCTCTTGCGGAAAAATGGGAGCTGCCTTTTGTGACATTTACAGAAAAAGAGCTGCTGGAAACAGAGGGAGAATTCACCCCTTCTTCTTTTGTGCAGTCCGTCACAGGGGTAGATAATGTATGTGAAAGAAGCGCCGTGGCCGGTGCGGGACAGGGAAGCTTACTAGAGAAAAAATATGGCGCCGGAGGCGTAACGACCGCTCTGGCAGTCCGAAAATGGGAGGTACGGTTTGAATAAAATTTATGTAGTGGGAATCGGGCCGGGAGGCCGCGAACAAATGACAGAAAGAGCGGCGGAGGCGTTAAAGGCCAGCGACGTGATTATCGGATATACGGTATATGTAGACCTGGTAAAAGATTCGTTTCCGGATAAAGAATTTCTGACCACGCCTATGAAGAGGGAGACGGAACGGTGTGTGATGGCTTTTGAGGAGGCTTTGAAGGGCAAAATCGTTTCCATGATCTGCAGCGGAGACGCAGGAGTGTACGGAATGGCGGGCCTGATGTATGAGGTGGGAGTAAAATATCCTGATGTGGAGCTGGAGATCATTCCCGGAGTTACGGCGGCTCTTGCGGGAGCGGCAGTGCTGGGAGCCCCGCTGATCCATGACTTCTGTCTCATCAGCCTCAGCGATCTCCTTACTCCCTGGGAAAAGATCGAGGCGCGTCTTCTGGGCGCCTCTCAGGCGGACTTTGTGATCTGCCTGTACAACCCTTCCAGCAGGAAGCGTCATGATTATCTTCAGAAGGCCTGCGACCTGATGCTCAGATATAAATCCCCGGAAACGGTCTGCGGCATTGTATCTATGATCGGAAGAGAAGGCGAGTCCGGACGGGTGATGACCTTAAAAGAGCTTCGGGATACTCAGGTGGATATGTTTACCACTGTGTTCGTGGGAAACTCTCAGACAAAAGAAATAAACGGAAAGATGGTAACGCCGAGAGGATACAGGAATGTATAAAGCCATTGTTTTTGCAGGAACAACAGAGGGGTATGAGATCTGCCGCTTTTTAGCGGAGAACAGGATCTCCGCTCTTGCCTGTGTAGCCACGGAGTACGGGATGAAGTCCCTGGAGGAAGGCGAATTTTTAAGTGTTCAGGCGAAGCGCCTGACGGAAGAGGAAATGGAGAAGCTTTTTAAGGAGACAGAACCGGAGCTGGTACTCGACGCCACCCATCCCTATGCCGCCCAGGTGACAGAGAACATCAGCGCGGCCTGCGAAAAAACAGGACGCAGGTATGTGCGTGTTCTCCGGGCCGGCAGCGGGCAGCAGGAAGCGGTTTACGTGAAGGACGCCGCGGAAGCGGCGGAGTATCTGAAAAGCACGGAGGGCAATGTGCTTCTGACCACGGGCAGCAAGGAGCTGTCTGCCTTCGCGGCTGTTCCGGATTATCAGGAAAGGCTTTTCGCGAGAGTGCTTTCCCTTCCCTCTGTGATCGAGGCCTGCCGCGCTCTTGGGTTTGAAGGCAGACATCTGATCGCGGTGCAGGGACCTTTTTCGGAGGAATTTAATACTGCCATGCTTCGGCAGTATCGCTGCAAATACCTTGTGACAAAGGACTCCGGCAGGGCGGGGGGCTTTCAGGAAAAGCTTCAGGCGGCGTTCGCCTGCGGAGCGGTTCCGGTGATCATCGGGCGTCCCCCTGAAAAAGAGGGAATTTCCCTGAAGGAATGTAAGCGTATGCTGGCGGAACAGTTTTCTATGTCGGTGCGCCGGAAGATCACGCTTCTGGGAATCGGCATGGGAAGCGGGGATACGCTGACGGTAGGCGGAAGATCAGCGGTGGAGCAGGCGGATCTCATCATTGGAGCCAAAAGGATGGCGGACGCGGTGCGCCTGCCCGGACAGGATGTGCTCTATGAGTACCGCAGCGGAGAAATTGCGGATTATATCCGCAGCCACCTGGAATATTCCAAAATTGTGATCGCTTTGTCCGGAGACGTGGGATTTTACAGCGGAGCCAAAAGGCTTCTGGAGCTTCTGGGTCCGGATACGGAGATCATCTGCGGAATTTCCTCCGTGGCGTATTTCATGGGGAAGATCGGTCTTTCCTGGGACGACGCCAAAATTGTCAGCGCCCATGGAAGAGAATGTGGTCTGATCCCTCTTATACGCACCCACAAAAAGGTGTTCGCTATTCTCGGCACGGGAGATAAGGTGGCGGAGCTGGCGGAGAGACTGTGCGGCTACGGAATGGAGGACGTGCTGCTTTATGTAGGCGAGAGGCTGTCCTATGAGGATGAACATATATTTGTGAAGCCTGCCGGGGAGCTTTTGGGATATCAGGGAGACGCTTTGAGCGTTCTCTGCGCGTATAACGGAAAGGCAGTCCCTCTGTCGGCCACCCACGGACTGGCGGACGAGACATTCATCCGGGGCAAAGCGCCTATGACAAAAACAGAAATAAGGACGGTTTCTCTGGGCAAGCTCAGGCTTACGGAAAACGCCGTCTGCTACGATGTGGGGGCCGGAACAGGCTCCGTGTCTGTGGAAATGGCCCTCCGGGCTTTTTCCGGGAAGGTGTACGCCGTGGAAAAAAAGGAAGATGCTGTCCTTCTTCTTGAAGAAAACAAGCGAAAGTTTGCCGTCGACAATCTGACGGTGATACAGGGGACGGCGCCGGAAGCCATAAAGGAGCTGCCTGCCCCCACCCACGCCTTCATCGGAGGATCATCAGGGAACCTCAAAGAGATCATCCATCTTCTTCTGAAAAAGAATCCCTATGTCCGCATGGTGATCAACTGCATTACTCTGGAAACTGTAAGCGAAGCGATGGAATGTATCCGCGGGCTGGAGGCCGGGAACGCTTTTGACTGGGAGACGGAGGTGGTTCAGCTTGCGGTGGCCAGGTCAAAAAGTGTGGGACGCTATCACATGATGATGGGGGAAAACCCCATTTATATCATCACGATCCAGGCCCGGGATCCGGAAGAGAAAACCTGGATCCAGAAGGAGGATACGCCATGAAAATGCCGAGGATACTTCTGGCGGCGGGAGCCAGCGGAAGCGGAAAAACCCTTATCACCTGCGGCCTTCTTCAGGCGCTGGCAGACCGAGGATTTCAGGTCGCCTCTTTTAAATGCGGGCCGGATTTTATAGACCCTATGTTTCACAGCCGGGTGATCGGTACCAGGTCAAGAAATCTGGATACTTTTTTTACCTCTCCTGAGACAACCAGGTATCTCCTTGGGAGCAACGCCGGGGACTGCAGGATCGCGGTAATGGAAGGCGTGATGGGATATTATGACGGCGTGGGAGGAATAACCTCCAGGGCAAGCGCCTATGATCTTGCGTCGGTCACAGATACCCCGGTGATACTGATCGTAAACAGCAAAGGGATGAGCGTTTCCCTTGCCGCCTATGTGAAGGGCTTCCTGGAATATAAAAAAGACAGCCGGATCCGTGGAGTGATCCTGAACCAGATGTCTCCCATGCTGTATCCCAGAATGAAGGAGCTTCTGGAAAAGGAACTGGATATAGCCGTGCTGGGCTATGTGCCGAAGGTGGAGGACTGTGTGATCGAGAGCCGTCATCTGGGGCTGGTTCTCCCAGACGAGATCCCGGGGCTTAGAAAGCGGCTGAAAAAGCTGGCGGGGATCCTGGAGGACACTCTGGATATGGAGGGGATCCTCCGGCTGGCGGACAGCGCCGGAGATCTGGAAGAGATTTCAGAAAAGCCCGCGGATAAAAGCGGTCCAAAACCGTCCCTGCGCATCGGGGTCGCAAAGGATGAGGCTTTCTGCTTCTTTTATGAGGATAATTTCCGGCTGCTCCGGAAAATGGGGGCGGAGCTTGTATTTTTCTCTCCGATCCATGACCGCCGTCTTCCGGAAGATCTGGACGGGCTTTTGCTGTACGGCGGCTACCCGGAATTAAACGGAGCGGCGCTGGAAGAGAACGCTTCCATGAGAAAAGAAATCGGGGAAATGCTGAGAGCGGGAATGCCCTGCATGGCGGAGTGCGGCGGCTTCATGTACCTTCATGAAAAGATGGAGGGCATGGACGGGGGCGTATATCAGATGGCGGGAGTGATCCCGGGAAAAGCATACCGGACGCCCAGACTGTCCCGGTTCGGTTATGTGACGCTCAGCCAGAAAAAAGCGGCGCTGGGAGCTGAGGACCTTGGGGGAATTCCCGCTCATGAGTTCCACTATTTTGACTCGGAAAACTGCGGCGGTGATTTCCTGGCGGAAAAACCGGAGAGCAGCCGGTCCTGGAGCTGTATGCACGGGACAGACACTATGCTTGTTGGCTTTCCGCATCTGTATTACTATGGGAATCCCAAGGTGCCGGAAGCGTTTTTAAGACAGTGCGCCGCCTATAAAAAAAGAAAAAAAGCATGATAGAAGCTGCAATATAAAGCAGATTGATAAAAGCGGTTATATAAAACAGATATAAAAAACTGTTATAATCAGACAGAAAAATATTACATCGGCGCGGATCCGCGTCGGGAAGAGGGAACTTTTGGCAAATGTTATATCAATATTTATGGCGTCGGCCTGGACAGATCCGGGAAACAATCTTTTGGCGTCGGCTTTTCCGATGATGCCGGGAGGATGGCTGAGCGCAGGAACAGCGGCGTTAGGACTGGGATTCCTGCTGGATCTGCTGCTGGGTGATCCGGGATGGCTGTATCATCCGGTCTGTCTCATCGGCAAGCTGATCGCGGCGCTGGAAAAAATCATCCGAAAATTATTTCCCCGGACCAAAGGAGGAGAGCTGGCAGGAGGCTTTGTGGAGGTTCTGCTGGTATGCCTGCTTTGCCTGGGAATTCCGGGACTAATTCTTCATTTTCTTTACCGTTTCCTTCCATGGGCCGGTTTTCTTCTGGAAACCTTCTGGTGTTATCAGCTTTTCGCGGCAAAATCGCTGAAAACGGAGAGCATGAAGGTATACGACAGACTGAAAAACGGTACTTTGAAGGAAGCCCGCTATGCGGTGTCCATGATCGTGGGAAGAGATACGGAATCCCTTACAGAGGAAGGGGTTGCAAAGGCGGCTGTGGAGACGGTGGCGGAAAACAGCTCCGACGGAGTGATCGCGCCTATGCTTTTTATGGCTATTGGAGGAGCGCCTCTGATGTTCCTTTATAAAGGAATCAATACCATGGATTCTATGCTGGGCTATAAAAACGAAAAATATCTTTATTTTGGCAGGTGCGCCGCGAAGCTGGACGACATCGCCAATTATATTCCGGCCAGGATTTCCGGCTGGCTTATGGTCGCGTCGGCCTTCCTGGCCGGCTTTGACGGAAAAAACGCCCTGAAGATATACAGAAGGGACCGCCGGAACCACGCAAGCCCCAACTCGGCCCAGACAGAATCGGCCACGGCGGGAGCTCTCAGAGTGCAGCTTGCCGGAAACGCGTATTACTTTGGAAAGCTTTACGAGAAGCCGACCATTGGAGATCCCGTCCGTCCCATAGAGCCGGAGGACATCAAAAGAGCAAACCGCCTCATGTACGGAGCTGCATTATGCGGCATTGTCCTGTGCCTGGGAATCAGGATACTGACGGCGTTTCTGCTGTGAAAAACACCATTATAAAGGAGATAAAATCTACCATTGTTGGCGCAGCCAGTGCGCCATGAAAGGAGAAAGAATGGAAAAGCACATACACGGAGGCAACATATACGGCTACAAGGACTGTATGGATTTTTCTGCCAACTGCAATCCTCTGGGAACGCCGGAGAGTGTGAAGCAGGCAGTCATGGACAGCCTGGAAAAAATAAAGGATTATCCTCAGGTGGGCTACGCGCCCTTGAGGGAGGCTCTGGGCCGTTATGAGGATGTCGCTCCGGAATATGTGGTCTGCGGCAACGGAGCCGCGGAGCTGATCTTTTCTCTCTGTCAGGCAGTCCGGCCGAAGCGGGCGCTTCTCCCTGCCCCGTCCTTTGCCGAATACGAGCAGGCTCTTCTCAGCGTGGGATGCCAGGTGGAGCATGTGCTTTTAAAGGAAGAGAACGGTTTCGCTGTGCAGGAGGATTTTATTGAAAAGCTTCACAGAGATCTGGATATGGTATTTCTCTGCAATCCCAATAATCCGACGGGAGTACTTACAGAACGGGAATTTCTTTTCCGCGTGCTGAGAATCTGCCGCGAGCTGGGGATTCTTCTCGTGGTGGACGAATGTTTCCTGGATTTTGTAAAAGAACCGGGAAAATATTCTCTGAAGGCCCAGCTTCCCAGATACCACAATCTTTTTCTTTTGAAGGCGTTTACAAAGCGGTACGCTATGGCCGGAATCCGTCTGGGCTATGGAATCTGCGAAAATAAAGAGCTTCTGGAAAAAATGACGCTGGCGACGCAGCCCTGGAATATATCGGTGATGGCTCAGGCGGCGGGGATCGCGGCTCTGAAAGAGGACGCTTATGTGGAGGAAGGCCGCCGGATCGTTTTTCAGGAAGCGCCGCGGCTTAGGAAGGAAATGGAGAGCCTGGGCCTGAAGGTGTATCCTTCCCAGGCGAATTATCTTTTTTTCCGCGGGCCGGAGGGGCTTTTTGAGGCCTGTGTCCGTCAGGGAGTGCTGATCCGGGACTGCAGCAATTATCCGGGACTTGAAAAAGGATATTACCGGACGGCGGTACGCACCCGCCAGGAAAACGAAAAACTGACCGCCGCGCTGAAAGCGGCCCTTGAGAACAGAGAGGAAGCATAAAATGGCAAAAACGATTATGATCCAGGGCACCATGTCTAATGCCGGAAAAAGTCTGCTGACAGCGGGGCTGTGCAGGGTTTTCAGGCAGGACGGATACAGGGTGGCGCCCTTTAAATCCCAGAATATGGCTCTGAATTCCTTTATCACCAGCGAGGGGCTGGAAATGGGGAGAGCCCAGGTTATGCAGGCGGAGGCGGCGGGGATCGAGCCGTCGGTCCTGATGAACCCGATTCTTTTAAAGCCTACCAACGACACAGGCTCTCAGGTGATCGTAAACGGAGAGGTTCTGGGTACCATGAGCGCCCGGGATTATTTTAAATATAAGAAAAAACTTATTCCGGATATTATGAAGGCCTTTAACGCCCTTGCGGAGAAAAACGACATCATTGTTATTGAAGGAGCGGGAAGTCCCGCGGAGATCAATCTCAAGACAGAGGATATCGTGAATATGGGGATGGCGGAGCTGGCGGGCGCGCCTGTGCTTTTGGTAGGCGATATTGACCGGGGCGGAGTGTTCGCCCAGCTTTACGGAACTGTGGAGCTTCTTGAGCCGGAGGAAAGAGAACGGGTGAAGGGGCTCATCATCAACAAGTTCCGCGGCGATAAGACGATTCTGGATCCGGGGATCCGGATGCTGGAAGAAAAATGCGGAATTCCTGTAGTGGGAGTGGCTCCCTATCTGGATATCCAGGTGGAGGATGAGGACAGTCTTACCGAGCGTTTCGACAGAAACCAGGAGACGGGGCTTATTGATATCGCGGTGATCCGTATTCCAAGGATTTCCAATTTTACAGATTTCAACCCGCTGGAAAGCATCCCCGGCGTTTCTCTCCGCTATGTGAAGCACACGGCGGATCTGAGAAACCCTGACGTGATCATCCTTCCGGGAACGAAAAACACCATGGAGGATCTCCGGTGGCTCAGAGAAAGCGGAATGGAGGCTCTGATCCTCAAGGCCGCGGATCGGGGTACTCTGATCTTCGGCATCTGCGGAGGATATCAGATGCTGGGAGAGACCCTCAGTGATCCTTATGGAGTGGAGGCCGGAGGTTCTATGCGGGGTATGGGGCTTCTTCCCATGGATACTGTTTTTGCGGAAAAAAAGACAAGAACCCAGGTCACAGGAAGCTTTCTGGAGCTTTCCGGCGACTATGCAACCCTTTCCGGCGTAGAGTTTACAGGCTATGAGATCCATATGGGCGACAGCGTGCGCAAAGCTCCGGCAAAGCCGTGTACCTCTGTCCGGGACAGCGTGACGGGCCGGGAAAAATCCGAAGGTACTTTTACAGAAAATGTCTGCGGCACCTATGTGCATGGGATTTTCGACAAAGAAGAGACGGCTCTGGCGCTGGTGAGGGCCGCCGGAAACAAGAAGGGCGTCGACGTGTCTCAGATGGCGGGCGTGGATTTTGCCGCTTTTAAGGAGCAGCAGTACGATATCCTGGCCGCGGAGCTTCGCAGACATCTGGATATGGAGAAGATTTACGGGATCCTGGAACAAAGCGTGAGGTGAAGCCTCAGACAGTGAAGGAGAAAGGTTACTGTTTTGATCGGCCTCAAACATCTGCTGTTTGAGGAGAGCGAACATGATTCAGATAAAAAACGGGAGGCAGGAAATGAAGGTAGAACTTGAAAATGTAAAGCCGATGGAAATAGAAAAAAGAAGCTTTGAGATCATCACAGAGGAGCTGGGGGATACGCCGCTGATTCCGGGAACGGAGCTGATCGTAAAGCGGTGTATTCACACAAGCGCTGATTTTGACTATGCGGAAAATCTCTGCTTTTCTCCGGACGCGGTAGAGAAGGCGCTGGAGGCCATCAAAAACGGGGCCTGTATCGTCACGGACACGCAGATGGCGAAATCCGGCATCAATAAACGGGCTCTGGCCCGTTACGGAGGAGAGGTTTACTGTTTCATGTCTGACGAGGATGTGGCGGAGACGGCGAAGAAGAACGGCACCACAAGAGCTACGGCCAGCATGGACAAGGCGGCGGCTATGGATAAGAAACTGATTTTTGCCGTTGGAAACGCGCCTACAGCACTTGTGCGTCTCTATGAACTGATAAAAAATAAAGAGCTGAGCCCGGAGCTGATCATCGGCGTCCCCGTGGGCTTCGTCAATGTGGTACAGTCCAAGGAGATGATCATGGATACAGAGGTCCCCTATATTGTGGCAAAGGGCCGCAAGGGAGGCAGCAATATCGCCGCCTGCATTGTAAACGCCCTTCTGTACATGATCGATAACCGCAGGGACTGAGCAGGGGCTTTATCAAAGCAGGGATTTCAAAAGCTCGCAGGCAGGACGGAAATCCTCTGCGGGCATAGCGGAGCAGGAAAGCAGGAGGATGATCTCCCCTGTCTTTTCCTCCAGGATTTCCAGGCGCAGGCCCTTTGCCCGCGCCCTTTTTTTCAGGGACTCCCCCTCTGTGGAGCAGGAGACGGTCAGGGCGAGAGCCGTGCCGGCGGCGCCCACCTGCATCCGGCAGCTTTTGCCGAATACATCCTGGATCTCCGCGAGAAGCTGTTTCATTTTTACCGAATACAGACGTTTCAGGCGTCGGGTCTGGGCCGCCAGATGTCCGTCCCGGATAAACTGACAAAGGGCGATCTGCTCGGCCTTTGAGGCGGTCTGATTATAACAGGCGGCTTTTGCCTGATAGGCGGCTGAAAGCTCAGGCGGCAGGATCATGAAGCTGATCCGGATGGATGGAAGCAGAAGTCTGGAAAAGGAGCCGATATAGACTACGCCGTGTCCTCCCGCGAGACTGAAAAGAGAGGGCGTGGGCTTCTGAAGATATACAAAGTCATTTTCAAAATCATCCTCAATGATCAGGCTCTGATGCTCTCCCGCATAGCGGAGCAGCTCCAGCCGTCTGGAAACAGGCATGATTTCGCCCCATTTTGTCATGTGAGCCGGGGAGACGTAGATCACGCCGCTGTCCTTGTTCCTGTAGCGGACTTCGAATCCATAATCAGAAAAGACCGTGCTGCCCTGAATAAAGGACGAGGTGGGAAAGGAGACAGTTTTTTTATCTCTCACAAGAGGGCAGAGGATATGCAGCAGGCTCTGTACACCGGCGCCGATGACAATGTCGTCGGGAGAGCAGGTGACATTCCTTCTCTCTCGTACATATTCCGAGAGAACCTGGCGGAAATCCGCTTCCCCCTGGGGCTCCCCGTAGGAGAGCAGGCGTTCGTTCTGCCGGAGGGCGCTTTTCAGATACCTCTGCCAAAGGTCGAAGCGGAAGCTTTCCCGGTCCACGCCGGAGGAGACGAAATTGTATCTGACGGGCGGAAGAGCAGGCTTTTTGTTTTGCCGGGGCGCCGGTTCCTGCTCCGCGATATCTGTGACATAATATCCGCTTTGTGCCCTGGATATAATATATCCGTCCGCCGCAAGCTGCAGATAGGCGCTTTCGATGGTGGTCCTGCTGAGATGGAGATCACGGGCGCATGTCCTCAGGGAAGGCATTCTGCTTCCCGGAGGAAGACGGCGGCTCATGATCAGCTCCCGGTAATAGTGATAAACCTGCAGATACAGGCGCTCCTTATTGTCTGAGTCATGAAATGAAAGAACCATAAACTGTCCCCCTTGAAAGAAAAGAGAATGAAAATCCATTCTTTATTATTATAATGAAAATGAACATGCCAGTACACTAAGATGTTTATTCGCATACACTTTTATGTTATGCTGATTATCCAGTAGTTCTATTTTAACATGAAATATGTGAGAATAGTTTTTTATTTTTAAAGATACCGTCGGGTATCTTTTGATACTTTAATCTTTAAAAGGAGATAAGTGAAGTTGAAAAGAATTGCGGTTTTAAATGATCTGTCGGGAATGGGAAAATGCTCTCTCACGGCGGCGATCCCCGTGATCTCTGTCATGGGCGTGCAGGCCTGCCCTCTTCCCACGGCTGTTTTGAGCGCCCAGACGGGATTTCCCTCTTACTATTATGATGATTATACAGGCCATATGGGAGAGATCATGAGGGAATGGAAGAAAATGAATTTTCGTCCTGACGGGATTTATACAGGCTTTCTGGCGGGAGAAAAGCAGGCGGAAAGAGTGATGGAGTTTCTGGATCTGTTTCAGGAGAAGAGTACGAAGGTTCTGGTGGATCCGGTTCTGGGTGATAACGGCGAAGAGTATCCGATCTATACGGAGGAGCTTTGTCAGAGTATGAGGAATCTGGCAGAACGGGCGTCGGTCATTACGCCCAATCTCACGGAAGCGATGCTGCTCCTCTATGGCCGGGAGGAAACCCACCGCAGATGGAGGGAGATGGAAGGATATTCCGGCGGGCGATTTAAGGAAGAAGTGGAGAAAATGGGACTGGAGCTGGCCGGGCGCTGTCAGACGGAGGTGGTAGTCACAGGAATCGATCTTGCTGGGGGAGAAGACAGGGACGCTTCTCTGTGGGGAGAAAAAGATTTCCGGGATAAAAACAGTGCTGTAAAAATCGGAAATCTGATCTGCCGCGGAAAGGACAGGGAGTGGGTCACAGCCCATAAAGAAGGGGGCAGCTATTCCGGCACAGGGGATATTTTTGCTTCGGTACTCAGCGCGGGGATGGTAAAAGGAACCGATACCGTCCTCTCGGTAAAGAAAGCGGTGAGCTTCCTTTCCAGGGCCATCCACGATACGGTTCTGGAAGGAACGGACCGCAATGAGGGCGTATGCTTTGAAGCATATCTTCATGAATTACGGTGATCCGGTGAAAGGAGAGGGTAGTATCTTGTTGATAAGGGAATGATAGAGTTAAGCATCTTATGCTCAAACTGATTAGGCTTCTGACGGGGTGTTATGATAAGCACTTCGTCTTTTTATTGTATTGCCGATCAATCCAAGAAAATATCAGCAGTAAAAGTCAGATAGAATCGCATGGATGTCATAAAAAACAATAAAATAAATATTGAAAATATGACAAGGCTGTCATATAATATAAATGAACACGAAAGGTGTTTTTTGAAAGGAGAATAAAAATGGAGGCCACAATAAAAAATATCCGATTAAAACAACTAAGAAAAGAAAGTAAGATAACACAGGAACAATTGGCTAACTATTTAGATGTAGATCAAACAATGATTACAAAGCTTGAAAATGGAACGAGAAATTTAAATGTTACACTAATTGAAAAAATTTGTAACTTGTTTGGATGTTCAGATGCTTATTTGATGGGTGAAGATGATGGCTATATTCCATTGAATTTTGCTTTTCGCTCTAATGGAATCCAGACAGAAGATTTAGAAAGTATAGCGGCAATCAATAAAATTATAATGGACATTCGTTATATGAATGAAATGATGGGGGACTAAAATGTATGAGAACAGCTCAGGAATTAAATTCGTTAGCATTAAGAACACGAAGAATGTGGAATGAGGATGGATATTCCCCAATTGATGTTTTTGCTATCGTTAATGGATGGAAAGACAAAAAAATTACGATAGTTAGATATCCAATGTCATCACGAATAAGTGGCATGTGTACAAAAGAAAATGAAGATATTATTATATGTATAAATTCGACAACCTCTTATGGCAGACAAAGGTTTACGTTGGCTCATGAACTGTACCATGTATTATATGAAGAAAATATGCAGCGAGTAATTTGTGATATGAGCATGAGCGGTGACAAATCAAATTCAGAAAAAGAAGCAGATCAATTTGCAAGTTATTTATTGATGCCATACGATGCGTTGTTAGAATATGAGCATGATAAAGCAAAATGGAATCTCGAGAAAGTAATTGATGCAGAACAGTTTTTTCAAATAAGTCATCAAGCAATGCTTCATCGATTAGTATATGATAATCTGCTCAGTAATGATGTTGCTGATGAATATAAAGCTATCAAAGTTTCCGTAGAAGCTGCTAGGTTGGGATATGGTAAAGAATTATATTTTCCAACAGCTAAAAATAAACAGTATTTCACAACAGGTGAATATATTCGAAAAGTTGAAAAGATGGCAGAAGAAGAACTTATCTCCGAAGGAAAAAGAGAAGAACTTTTGTTGGACGCATATAGAGCAGATATAGTATACAATTTTGATGAGGAGGAAGTTAATCTGAATGACTGATGATTTATTTTTTGACACGGATTGTTTATCCGCATTTTTGTGGATTAACGACACTAACATATTACATGAACTTTATGGAGGAAAAATTATTTTGCCAGAACCTGTTTATCATGAATTGTCAAATCCAAGTATTCCACACATAAAGCAGCGCGTAGATGTAATGATAAGCAGTAAGGATGTATCTGTGAAAACAATTGTTGCAGATACCGAGGAATATAAATTGTATACTGAACTTGTACGTGGAGAAAAAGGGAAAAGGAGTATTGGTCGTGGTGAAGCGGGCGGAATTGCATTGGCTAAAACCTATAATGGAATCCTTGCAAGTAACAACTATAAAGATATTGCTCCGTATATAGAAAAATACAATTTGAAGCATATAGATACAGGAGAAATTTTAGTAGAAGCATTGAAAAGAAAGCTGATAACAGAAGCAGAGGGCAATTGTATATGGAATAAAATGTTAGCAAAAAAACGTAAGTTACCAGCAAACACTTTTTCGGAGTATCTGGTAAAACAACAGAAAGATGTATAGAGGAAACTCTTTACATAGAAAAACTGCCAAGCACTCGACTTGGCAGTGAGTCAAAGAAAAGATTCTTTGACATATTTATTCTCACAAATTAAATATAACAAAAGAACTTTTCTTTGACAAGAATATTTTGCAAAGGAGGTTGAAAATATGGCAGTACACCACGGTGGAAAAGTCGGAAAAGCTGGAAAGACTTTAGCAAGTAACTCATCAAGTAAAAGTGCAAAAAGTAAAGCTGGCAAAACATTAGCTGATCACAAAGCGAAATGTCATTAATGTAATGGACAATAGATATAATAAGCGTTTTGTTTGCCACGGCAGAAAATAAAAAAATACTTGCATTTTTTCCAGAATCATGTAAAATGAAGAAAACAGCAGACAGAGTATAAGGGAGTAGTTGACATCCTTTGATGTAACAAAATCAACATGCATGACCGCCAGGTCTGGTTTTGTTTGAAACAACGAGACTTATTCACAGAAATCATCCTGTGGACAAGTCTCTTTTTTTATATCATAGGATCAGGGTGAAAAAAGCGCTCTCGCAATCCTAACAGAAATAGAAAACTCTTTTTCTGGGAATATTAACCGGGGAAACGCGGATATCTGAATGTATAAAGTATCCATAAGAAGAACGGAGACGTTTTCAGGCTTGGGTTTTTTGATATTTGCAATATGAAACATAAAAAATGAACAATAGAAAGGAAGAACGACATGAAGGAATACTTGTCAAGCTATGAGGAGGTTCTGGCC
>DSLMC04103__coassemble_736_pt1 | contig 19595 bp, 28 predicted proteins | sample DSLMC04103__metabat2_high_PE_018 | metagenome-assembled genome bin DSLMC04103 | reverse complement strand
TTCCACCGTTATCATCTCCATTCGCGCTTTGTTTTCCTATCCCGCAGCGTTACCCTTCCAACAATCTCATATCCCATCAGGGAAGCGATCTCCTTAAAGGTCTTGATCAGCCACGACACCACTTCCGGCGGCTTGTCTGCTGAGCTTATCGCTTTCCCGGCTGTCGGATCCGAATAACCCTCACTGTTTTTGTGCATTCCTCCCGCCTCCTTTCTTTGACTTAAAAATACCTTTCTCAACGCATTCTAATGGACTACATCCACGCTTGTGTCCTTCAATCGCTATATAATCGCACACCCTGTTAGATGACGCTCTCTTATTTCCTCCAATCTGCCCGCTCAGATATACGCACTTTATACATTGATCACGCTTCAGCCGCAGAATATCCTTTTCCGACATTTCATTCCAGGGCTTCTTTTTCATTTTTCCCCTCCCAGAACTCACATTTCCGACATCTTTCCTTGCTGCTCACTAAAGTCCCTTTTATCATCGTCGCATTCCTACAACCCGGAAAGACATATACCGCAATTGTTCCAACTTCTTGCGCATGCCGACAGGTTTCAAATTTTTCTTTCTTCTTTCTCATCCCGCTTCACCTACCTGTTCTATCAGTTCTACAACTGAATCAGAAATGTTTTTCAGATCATCCCAGTAATCATCCTCTCCACCAAGCACACACCGCAAGATATCAATATGTTTTCTATTTAATTCCACAGCTACCAAATATCTATCATCACTCATTCTGTTCACCTTTCATTATCTTTTTGACGCATTCCAAATTATAACAATCTTCATGAACTGTCTCCTCGTCACCTGCTGCCACGTCATTCTTTTTTCTCTGCCTCAATCCTCTTTAACTGGCGGTTTACCTTGTACTCCATCTGATTCAACACATTTTTTTCCTTCTTGTGCTGCATAGCCAGCTGTATATTCATGATGTTTACATCTCCCACTTCAGACCATGTGTTTCCAGGCAGGATAAGTTCCCCGTTGATGATCTGTGCCGCTTCCAGCTCCTCAAGAAGCTCCCGCAGCTCTTCCTTGGCTTTTTCAAGCTGATGTTCCGGACTGTAATGTTCCGATATCTTCCGGATTTTCTCTAACAGTGTGGGTTCTGTTTCTATGATCTCAATCATCTAAATAATTCCTCCCGAATATCTCCATGAACTCTTCCCGGCTGTGGGTCTTTTCAAATTCCCGCTGGCCAATTTTATGTAAAAGCTCCATGGTCTCTTTGCAGTTGTGGACGGCCAATTTCCCGGTCAGATGATGATCCGGGCAAAGATAGACCTTCAGACCATTCTCCTCAGAATGGATCCGGTTCGGACCGCCGAAGATATGATGTTCATGAAGTTGTCTATGTAGTTTATGATTTCCGTCAAGCAGGATACAGAGATAACAGGTATGATCCTTATCCTGTAAAATGCTTGCCTTGTGGAGTTTCTTCCTCTTTTTTGCTTTTGCCTTTGGATATAATAATCCCGGTGTCACTTGACACCTCCTTTCCGGGGATGGTTAGCACATCCCCTTTTTGGTGTATATGGATTTTAGATTGCACCCGTTACATTGTGTCCAGGATCCTGATCGCCATAATGGCAAATCCCTCTTCCAGTCCTGTATAATCGTCAAGAATATATGTGATTTCTGCTTTGATTACCCTTCCAGTATGTCTGCCTTCAGAAAATTCCATCATGTTTAAGGTTTCTCCAACACGGAAATCCCCTTTTGTGAACCAGAAACTCATGATCCCTGCTTCCACGTCGTCATAGTATTTTGACGGCATCCGGATCTGATGTGTCTTCGGCCCTTCATCGGACGGAAGATGCTCCATTATCTCTTCATCTTCCATCTCCTCCAATTTCATTTTGGTCTCCCGGTCAATCCTGGACTGCTCTTCGTTATATTTCTGTTCTTCAGTCTTTTGCGCCGGCGCAATTCCGGGCATATATTCCGGATGGTTCATGATGTTGTCCTGTCCTGGGATCTGGCCCTCCCGCACGCCGGCTTCCTGATCAGGTTTTTCTTCTTCCGGTCCGCCCTCTTTATCCGGCGCCTGAGCTCCGGTGGCCGCCGGATCCTCCTGCTTATCCTCTTTATCTTCTTTATCCTCTGTTCCGAAGAAATTTTCGTATGTCCTGCTGCCTGCTGCCGCTTCCCCGAAGATCGCCTGCATGACAGAGAAAAATTCTTCCCAGGTGATCTTCCATGGCTCCTCCCCGAAGATCTTTACCATGATCTGATCCTCCGGCCCGTAAAGCATCAGGAATACGGTCCCTTTCCGATAACTTGTCCCGCCACTTGGATTGACCAGCTCAGCAAGTTCCCGGATATCCCCGGAGCGGTACGCCTCGCTGGAAAAAATTATGTTCAGAAGCCCTTCTTTCTCCCGAAAGAATTCAAGTATAGTTGCTTTCAGCTTCTCCTCCGGTGTTTTTGCATCTTTCCAGTTGAGCAGTTCTTCCGGGTTATTTTCATTTTCCCTGGCAAAAGCTTTGAATTCCCGGATATCCTCCCTTTTGGTCTCTGGCCGGAAGATCCCGCGGTCTTTTTCTTCCAGCTGCAGCATCTCTGTGAGCTGGGAAAAGTTGAAATCTTTATACTGCTCTTTCAACTCCGGAGTATCGCCGTCTAAAGAATAGGTCTCATAGACGCTCATAAAACGGCTCACCCCCGTCGGGTTCATGTCATATTCTGCTTTGGCGAATTCCGCGATATTCTTATAGCCGTCCATCTCATAGGCTTTTGACCTGTCGATCCGGGTGAGCTGCCACCCGATCCGGACAAAGCTTTTCACGATACCGCCCAGGTTCTCCCTGATCTCTGTTTTACTCTTTAAATAATCATCTAATGTCAGCTGTATGTATTCCATGTTATCCTCCTTCAAACGTACAGAACTTGTGTATGTTTCATTTTTATGCGGTCGCGCCTACGGCGGCTTTTACTGTCACCTGCTGCCGCTTCAGGCTCTTTTTATACTTGTTCAGGACTTTCTGGATCTTTTCCCTGTCAGGCTTCCGGTCATATTCGGAATACCATTGCAGGATCTTATCTGTCTTCATGTCGATCTCAAGGGTATAATAGGGTTCTTCCGGGTAATCCTTTTTCCGGAGGAACAGTATCCAGCTCTTCCCCTCTGCCATTTTTTCCATATATATGGAACTGGCGCCCACGCAATGATGAAGAATCCTGCCCTCACGCATCAGATCTTCACACCTTAACGCCGGCACGATCATATATTCTTTATCCTGCCAGTAATACCTAGTGATCTCCAGAGTCCACTTCCGGATCTTATCGTCAAGTTTCTGGTACCCTTTCAACCGCTCCAGCTCTTTCTTCCTGTTATGCAATTCCACCAGTTCGTTATGCCTCCTCTTCATGTTTTTCGGAAAACGGACGATATCATCTCCCATATTGAGGCGGGCTTTTTCGGCCATGTCCAGATAATCCTTCCACTCTTCCAGGACTGCTGCCGTGTTCCCTTTCTGTTTTTCAATGTAATTCAAGGCGCGCTCCGGGGTGATCCCATATCGCAGCACACCGTTCATGTCTTTTCTGCTGATCCCGCTCCTGTCCAGGCTTACAATCAGATCCTGCCGCAGTTTCTTCCCGGTCTCCTGTTCATATTGCAGCCATCCCAGGACTATCAGGCCTCCGTTCAGCTCTTTTAATCTGTGGATACGGTTCCCGTCTATCCTCATTGCTTCGCCGGCGCTCTTCGCTTTGGATCTTATATATCCATAAGCATCCATATTTTCTATCGCCAGTCGGGTAAGGCCTGCAAAGATCAGAAATCCTGTAATCTTTTCCGGATGCAACAGGTGTTTGATATCGACTTTTCTGCCTTTCGTCTGCTCCAGCATTTTCTCCAGCGGGATATCCCTGAGATACGTTCCCTGACGGATACCCGGCAGGTTTTTGTAATAAACAACCGCTCTCGTATTTGTGTACGTATAACAAGAATTGCACCACCGCGTTTTCCCAGTCTGCTTGAAATATGTGTATTCGTACCCCTTAACATATCTCATCTTTTTATCCAGCAACAGCCTTTCGCCTTCTCTGAAATACACCTCTTCTTTCCATCTGTTCTGGATCTTATGATTTTTTGAGCATCGGAAACTCCGGATAATGTATCCTTCCGGGATCTTCTGTATCAGAGCCGCCGTCTCATTATCATTGATATATTTCTGTTTTTTCCATGATTTAGCCGTTACGACTCTTCCGCATCCGGGACATATGACTTTTTTGTTATGGACTGACTTCATCCTGGTCTTTACTGTCTGCCGGCAGGCGGTGCAGTAGGCTTCTCCTTTTTGAGCATCATAAAAAATATACTGTTTCCTCCAGAATGCCTCTTCCCTCACCCACTGTCCGAAATCCGCGGGTGATTCCGTAACCTGGTCCATTACCCTGTCGATCTCGCAGATCTCTTTCCGGTGCCTGGCTGTTGTCTGCCACTCGTCGACGGCGTTATATATTTCCGCGGAGTCTGATCCCAGATAATTCCGGACGTCCTCCCTCTCCTCCCCGGAAATCCAGCAATAATCCCGGTATCTTTTTTTATAATCATAATTTCGGTATCTCAGGTTTTTAATTTTTGAACTGCTCCATTTCTGCTCTCTTGTGAGATATGTTATGTATTTATTTTCTTCTGCGGACAGGAAAATGATATATTCCGGTTCTTCGTTGCACTGGCGGACGTCTTCCCCTTTGTATGCCTCTATTTTCAGTATTCCCTCCATTACGGCAGCCCTCAGATAGACGCAATAATTGTGTATTATATAGGTCTCATTTCTCCAGGAATACTGTTCTGTTTTCTCCCTTCCAACATCTTTATATGCCATCCCGCGGATCTCATCCGTGACTCCCAATGCCGGGAGCGCAATCAGTTCTTTCCGTTTCATTTTCTGCCTCCGTAATATTCTTTTATGATCATCTTGGCCTGAGCCATTCCCGGGATCCCTAAAGTAACTTTCCCTGCGTTGACGCCTGCTGCCTTGACGATTTCTTTATCGATCGGGATCTGGTTCTTGAATGACCACTTTAACAATTCCGCAATGCAGCCCTTTAAGGTCTTCCCTTTCTTCCGTACCTGCAGGGCCGTCTCCTCATGTTCCAGGCACTGCCCTTTGATGTATTCCATCCAGTCGGCCATAATCTCCTTGGGTTTCAGGTCTTTGCATTCTATATCCAGTTTTCCGATCGCTGCGGTAGGGATGTCGCAAAGATACGGGATGTCTCCGTTTATGTACAATTCCACATAATCCCCGGGGATCCCGTTTTCCTCAGCCATTGCTCTCAGGCTTTCCAGGTCTCCCTCATTTGACAGGTTCTCAGCTAATGTGTTGATCTCCTTATAACTTGACATTTCCCCGAATTTTTCAAACATGCTTTTCTCCTTTCCGCGGACACGTTCCGCCTGAATGTTTATCAGCTTTTCCGGCATTTTTTTATAAAAACCGCAGACATTTTCCAAAATCTGTCCGCGCTTTTCCTGTTTTATGTGCCGCAAAGCCTTATTTTCTACCGCGCTGTCGGTGTCTTTGACTTTTTATCCACATTTTCCACTTCCAAAACCCGGAAAACATTGATTTTATACAGCGCGGAGCGGTTTTATTTCTCGTATTTATACAGGCTCATATCTTCCACACGGAACCGTACTGCGTGGGAGCTTAAAAGACCTGATAACCGCTGCCACAGATCCGCATTTCTCAGATTCTTCCCATCCGCTCTCTTCCAGCCGGCCTTTTCCCAGTCTGATAAACGGTTATCTGCCAGATAATGGCTGTCCGTATGGATCGTGATCAGTGACGGCAGCCGCATCCTTTTCATGGCGGCCACGGCACATATCAGGAGTAACCTGTGTCCAGATATGTCTTGGACATCCTCTTTCTCTTCGATCCGATGTTTCCCGCATACCATAATGTATTTGTACCAGGCTCTCCGCATCTTCCCCGGAGAACGGCTGGAGATGATCAGGAAGATATCTACTTGCTGCATTCCTTTTTCCTCTTTCATCTTCAAATCCTCCTGTTGATTTTGATTAACGTATAATGCCGGTAGGCAAATCCCGTCACCGGGTTTATTCCCATCCTCACGGAGTCCGGATCTATGTAATATCCCTTGGGGGCTTTCGGCGGGATCATACGCCCCTGCTTGTCCACCAGGTTTCTCCGGTTGATCACTTTTTCTTTTGGTTCTTTTCGGATCAGGTTCCGTGAAGGATGATATCTTTTTGCTTCTTCCGGCTCCCACTCTTCCAAAGGTTTGGCGATATACTCCGCCAGGTCTTTATATCCTCCGGACTCGTGGAGGGAACGGAAGTTGATATGGCCTTTTGTCCAGCAGTCTGAAAAGATCATATCTGTGGCTGTTCCCTCCGCCTGGATCCGGTTGACAAGGATGTGGATGTGAGGGCCGCCGCGCTTTCCGATGGCCAGGCGGTAGATGTATTTCAATTCTTTTCCGAGCTTTTTATACTTCCTCCGGACTTTCCGGATCAGATCCTGAATATCCTTTTCCATCTGCTCCCATGTGGGACGCTCCCCTTTCCGATAGGTGATCGTCATCCAGAGGTCATACTGACCAAAATTCCATTTGATCAACCTCCGGAGATCCCTCTCCCGTTTCCACTGATTCTGTCTTATGATATCCTCCGGGGAAGCTTTCTTTTTCTTTCCTCTCTTCTGTCCTCTGGCGCCGTACCGGCCGGTGTGTTTTTCTTCTACTTCTAATGATTCCCCGCAGTCCCATATATGTCTTATGTATGCCCATCTCATAATCCACCTGTACCTATCTCTAATACTCCTGATCAAGCCGTTAAAGGGCCTTTCCCCTAAAAAATTTAAAAATAAAAACGGGATTTTGCCCCGCGTTGTCTTGACCTTGCGCCCTACAGGTGGTATAGTTTAATTAGATATAGCACATCTGTAAGGCGTAAGCCCCTGCCCGTACATTGCCGTGTACGGGCTATTTTTTTATTCTGTTTAAAATTTCTTCCAGTTCTTCCAGTGATCCCAGATCCTCATATCTTCCCAGCTTGTCCGCCACCTCGCCGTAGATGGCAAGGTCTGACTGTTGCCATTCCAGGCGCAAGGTTTTCTGTGTGCACATGGGGATCCGGTATCCTCCGGAGCCTGGGTTTTTCCTTGTCAATCTCATACGGCCCCTCTTTTTATGGATTCCAGGTATTTCTGGATTTCTTCTTTTACCTCACGATCTGCTCCGGCAAGGACGAATTTTGCCGACATCACTCGGATACTGGCATTGCACTCATCCTCCGACAAGTCCCGCAGTGCTGTTTCTATTGTTTTCCGGAGGACCATGTTCTCAATTTGCAGACGTTTATACTTTGTGAAATCGTGTTTTGCTCTCATGGCCACCTCCTGTCGCTATCAGCAATGCAAGAACGATCCAGAAAAACACTCCTGCCGCTGCAATCATATCTCCTGTTCCGTCCCATTCCCAGATCTGGAGATAGGGAAGACAGATTGACATAGCGGCGGATATGATTATGTTCCTCATTTTTTCTTCCCCCTCCATATATGTCCTGTTATTTCCCATACTTTTCTTGGGAAAATAATAAAATTGGCTTTCCCTTCGGAATTCCCTGATATCTGTTTCCCGTCTCTTACTGCTACACCGATCGGCAGCCATCCGTTTAAGATTCCGGCCCGAATTGCGGTCTGTGTGAGGCCTGTCAAATCCGAAGCATCCTTTATGTTCATGGGTTCGCTGGAAAACTCCGGAAACGCCATTCCTGCGACTGTCCGGGCAATTTCAGCCGCCGCTCCATGAACTGACTTCGCTTCGTTTATGTATTCTTCAGCTGTCATTGTGATTACCTCCTTATATATTTTTGATACCTGTTTGTTACGATTTCGGTCTTGCCATTCTTGGCAACTTTTTTGATTTCTGTGATCGCCTCGTCCTTTAGGAGTCCCAGCCACTCCAACAAATCCTCGCGGCCGTAGGCACAATTACAACAACGCCCATTTGAGTATTCAATACAGTACAGCATCCCTATCCCTCCTTTTTTGCTATAATGTAAATACGGGCCGTGAATCGCCTCTTTGAAAGGAGGTGATATGCACGAAGAAATACACTAATTCTTATGAAGAAGTACAAAAGCTTCTTCAGGATGGTTACAGGATTGTTTCGATTGCGTATTTTGTAAGCAACCCTGTTCTATCTTTCATTTTGGAGAAATAATTCTCCTGTAACTATCAACCACGCTCCAACACGGCCCGCCATCATCAGGACCGGGAGGCCATTCCCGGCCGACCGGGGTTTTCCCGGTTTCGGCTTAAAGGGTAGGAAACTACTCTTTTTCTTTTGCACATGGATCATTTTCAGCAAGCAGTCTTCTAATGATATATGGCTTATCACTCCTCCTCTGATATAATATTTTTACGGGTCGCAAATCGCCTCTTTGAAAGGAGGTGATAGCTATAAAATTCAGTAGAATGACAACATCTCTCGATCTCGTTCGTAAATACAAACGCATCGGGTATAAAGTTGTAGCTCTTTCTTACTGGGTTGGAGAGTCTCTCCCAATGACAATCCACCTTGAAAAAGTAGTTTAGCGCTACATGTAACCATTAACCATTGCTCCAATGCGACCCGTATAACGAATATTTGGCAGAAAACTGGTGGAAATGACGCTTCCATCAGTCTTTTTGTTTATTCCTCACTCTTTTCTTTAGGACTGTCTGCGAAATCCATTATTTTTATTTCTCCAGAAATATTTTTCATGGATAGGTAAAAACTTTTCCTATTATTGCAAATACTTTTCACAAAATATTGTGTGCAAACATACGTTTTATACTTTATATAGTATTTTGTTCTTGACTTACCATTATTTTTATAGTAGCCTATTACTAGAACGTTCGCATTACATTCAGAAAGGCGGTGAAAATGATGGCAAGAAGAATTACAATTCGCTCTACTGCCAGACCTTCAAGTAATGGCAAGAGCATTCATGTTCGTACGTCCGTTAGCAACGGACACAGAACCCGTACTACTTCTAAAACAATTCGGGTAAAATAATTAGTAAGGGGCTATTCTATTTCGCGGATGGAATAGCCTTTTATCACTCCCCTTTCTTTCCAGCTGAATAGATGTCGTTAATTTCTACATCTAATGCTAACGCGATCCTTGGAATATCACATGCTTTTATTAATCGCCGACCATTTAACATGTCGTTTAATTCTTGCGCTTTATATCCAGCTTTTTCTGCAATATACACCTGTTTTAATCCCCTTTCTTCAATCAGCCTTGATATATTATCTGCCGCAGGTGAATTAAAATCTGCAATTCGCATCCTCCATTCTCCTTTCTACTCATTTTGCGTTCTTTTTCTTGATTATATTCTCAATACGCGAACTTGTCAATATGTTTTTATATAAAAATATTCGTTTCGCAAACTTTTTATATTGATTTATCCATATTTTGCGTTTATAATATTTTCAAAGAGAGGTGAAGATAATGGCTTTTTACGATAGATTAAAAGAAAGTAGAATAAAAGCAGGTTTAACCCAAGAGCAACTTGCAGAAAAATTAGGCGTAGCCAAATCCACGTTATCTGGATATGAAAGTGGAAATCGCGAACCAACTGTAGCCACTATAGCAAAGGCATTAGAAATTCTTAATATAGACGCAAACTATTTGTATCAAGATGAAACAAAAGCTCTTACAGAATTAGTTATTAGCCTTGATGATAAAGCACTTATCAAGAAATACCATGCTCTGGATAATCACGGTAAAGAAATGGTGGATTTCACGCTGGAAAAAGAATATGAGCGTTCAGTGGCTCTGGCAGATCAGAAATCAAAGAATATTATTAAGATGAATTCTCGTATGCAGCTTAACGCCGCCCACGCACGAACTGATATAGATGTCACCGAGGAAATGAATCAACATGACGATGATATCATGGATGACGAAGATTTCTGATCCGTCCCGTTTTATAGGACATCTTTTATGTTGTTTTATTAGTGGGAGGTGCAGCAAATGAATTACGAAACACTGCTTGCAAAAGCCGATTCCCACGGGCTTATTGTTAAAGAAAAATATCTTCTTGCCAATGATGGACGCATCAAAGGAAACAAGATCGCTATCCGAAAAGATATTGAAACGCAGACCGAAAAATCTTGTGTATTGGCTGAAGAGTTGGGCCATTACTACACAAGCTCCGGAGATATTCTCGATCAGTCAAGGGTTTCTAACCAGAAACAGGAATTTAGAGCTAGATTTTATGGATATAATCTGAAAATAGGACTTATGGGAATTGTCCAGGCATATCAGGTTGGATGCCGAAATTTATATGAAATGGCAGAATATCTTGAGGTAACGGAAGATTTTTTGAAAGAAGCAATCAAGTGTTACAGATCCAAATATGGAGAATACATCAAAGTAGACAACTATATTATTTACTTTATCCCGTGTCTGGCTGTACTGAATATCATTGATGATTAAACCGCTTCGGCTCTTTCGCCGGCACAAAAGAAAGGATGTGATACCATGCCACTACCAAACGAAAAAAATTATACTATAGAAGATATCTACGCTCTTCCGGAAGGACAGAGAGCAGAGCTGATCAATGGGAAAATCTACGATATGGCACCGCCCAGCAGAATCCATCAAAAACTTGTTATGGAATTGTCTGCAACTATTCGGGATTATATTAGAAATAACGGTGGTTCTTGCGAAGTGTATCCTGCCCCATTTGCCGTCTTTCTTAACGATGACGACAAAAACTATGTCGAACCTGATATCAGTGTTATATGCGACAAGAACAAGCTCACAGACAGAGGATGTGAAGGCGCTCCTGATCTGATTATAGAAATTGTATCTCCTTCCAGCCGTCATATGGATTATGCCATAAAAAACTCCCTGTACTCTAGCTCCGGAGTACGTGAGTATTGGATCGTAGATCCTGCTAAGCAGCGTACCACTGTTTATCGGTATGTAGAAGATGCAGCTCCGATCATTACACCCTTTGATCGTCCACTCAGATTTTTTATTTATAGTGATCTGCAGGTTGTCATGTCGGAATTTTTGTAAAAGAAAAACCGCCCCGGTGCGCCAACACCAGAGCGGCCAGAAAGAGGTGCTCGCCATCTTGTAATGATTATTTACAAGTTTAAACCAAATACTACACTTACAGATTTCAATAGATATTCTTTAAACTTTTTGTAAATTTTTTTGTATTCTATTGATTTTCTTCTACCTCAGGCGTATGATAAGGGTGTAACAAAAAGTTACTAAGTAAACAAGCCTTAGGTGGTAAGCTTCCCACGATACGGGATCCGCTGATACCTAGGGCTTTACTCGTTTTAGGAGGAAATATGAAAACTGCTATTTTAGTAGATGGAGGATTTTATCGAAAACGCGCTGCGTTTTTGTGGGGAAAGAAAACTCCCGAAAAGCGAGCCGTCGAACTTCGCGCTTACTGTTCTGCTCATTTAAAGCATGAACAAAAATATGATGATCGTGGTCTTTACAGAATATTTTATTACGATTGTCCCCCACTTGCAAAGACCGTCTATCACCCTTTGTTAAAAAGAGGAATTGATTTTCGACACTCTGATACATATTCGTGGACAAATCTATTTTTCGATGAATTAAAAAAACAAAGAAAAGTTGCTTTACGATTAGGAGAGTTATCGGATGCATATGCTTCTTTTCAAATTAGTACGCCAGCTTTGAAGGATTTATGCTCAGGAAGTAAAACTGTTTCCGATTTGAAAGAATCTGACTTCTCGATATCCTTTCAGCAAAAGGGTGTCGATATGCGCATTGGACTTGATATCGCTTCTCTCTCGTATAAAAGGCAAATTGATCAAATAATTTTAATCGCAGGTGACAGTGACTTTGTTCCTGCTGCCAAATTGGCGCGCCGAGAAGGTATCGATTTTATTCTTGATCCTATGTGGGCCAATATAAAAGATAATTTATTTGAGCATATTGATGGTCTAATGTCCCAGTGGGGAAAGAAATAGAACAAAAACCGCCCCGGTGCGCCAACACCAGAGCGGAAATTGCTCCCCGCCCGGACACCAGGCACGGAAGACTTTACTATAACACTCTCGAGGATGTTACAGCTTAGAACAAACATATTGTATCATCTTCGGAGCAGCCACGCAAGCGGAACACCCGTTCCTGCTTGGCTGTTATTTTTATACCCAATTATAAGGAGTGATAAAATGCCGAAGAAAAAAGCAAGAAAAAAATATCCCAGGCTCCCTTCCGGGTTTGGGACTATCCGGTACCTTGGATCTGGCCGCAGGAATTGTTATGCGGTCCATCCTCCGGCCACGATCGACGCCCTAGGCCACGTAAAACGTCCTGCCGCTTTATGCTACACTGATAACTGGATCAAGGGCTTTACTGTTCTTACAGCATACAAAGCCGGGACATATAAACCAGGAATGGAAAAAGAATTAGAGGTGAGTGCTACCAGTGACGCAGACATACTTGTACAGCGGATCATAGCCGACTACTCAACCATTAAGGGGGTAGAAGAGAAACATCCGGAAATCCATGAACCCACTTTTGCAGAAGTATACGAAAAATTTTATAAGTGGAAATTCGAAAGTCCAAACGGAAAAAAATTATCCGCCCAATCAAGGCGCTCTTATCAGTCTGCTTTCAAAAATTGTGAATCTTTGCATTCACTCACTTTTTCCAAACTGAAAGCCTCTGATCTGCAGAGGAATCTCGACCAATGTACTCTTGCCCGCTCCAGCCTTGAATTGATTCTATCTCTATATAACCAAATGTACAAATATGCGATTTATGATGAGATCTGTCAGGACAACAAAGCAGCTTTTGTGCGTGTCGGAGAATCAGAAAATGATACTCATGGGATTCCTTTTTCCGATGATGAAATTGATATTCTATGGAAAAACTCAGAGGATCCAGAGGTACAGATGATCCTTATCATGTGTTACAGCGGCTTCCGTATATCAGAATACAAAGGACTTGAGATCAGTCTTGATAAAAAATATTTCTGCGGCGGTATAAAGACTGCTGCCGGAAAAAACCGCACTGTTCCGATTCATCCGGGCATATTGTCCTTTGTAAAAAACAGACTGGAAAAATTCGGCAGTCTAATGCCAGGCCGTACCGATGATTACAGGTTGAATCATTTTTATCCTACACTTGACCGTTTGCAGATCCGTGAGAAGTACAATCATACTCCGCATGACTGCCGGCATACTTTTTCTAAGTTGTGTGAGCGCTACGGCGTTCGTGAAAACGACCGAAAAAGAATGCTGGGACATTCCTTTCAAAACGATGTTACAAATGCCGTTTACGGACACCGTGACCTGAAGGATCTACGTACCGAAATAGAGAAAATACGGGTTCCGGATTTGTGACTCTTTGTGACTAATTGTCCCTTTATTAGTCACAAAGAATCATCATAAAAATTGATATCGAAACTCGTGAAACCCGCATAAAATCAACGTTTTCTGCGTATTGGCTGAGTTTTTCTAATTTTTGAGTTTTTATAGGAAGATTAAAATCAGATTAAAAAAAATTTTGCTTTACATTAATCTAATAATGTATTTCCTACGATCAAAAAACAGCTTCAGGCCTTTTCCGCGGCTCTTTTATTATAAATAAACATTCCCAGGGAGGCCAGGATGATCAGCGCGTATCCGATAAAGCTCAGTCCATCCGGTATCTCTCCGAACAAAAGAAATCCGAGCAGTGTGGCGAAAATAATCTGAGAATAATCGAATATTGAAATTTTCCCCGCCGGAGCGTAGGTGTAGGCCGTGGTGATGGTAAACTGCCCTCCCGCGGCAAAAAGTCCCGCCATCAGAAGTGTAACAAGCTGCTTCGCCGTCATGGGCGCGAAATCCAGGATCATCCAGGGAAGCAGGAACACGCAGGAAAACATCGAAAAATAAAACACGATCACCGGACCTTTGACGCCGTGGGTACCGAGCACCCGGACCATAGTATAGGCGATCCCCGCGCCCAGCCCTCCGCAGACTCCGATCAGCGCTGGTATAAGCGCCGCATTCTGAAAACCGGGCTTTACCACAAAAAGACATCCCGCGAACGCCAGAAGCACACAGGCAGCCTGAGCCGGCTTTATCTTTTCCTTCAGGATCAGGAAGGAAAAGATAATGGCAAAGAACGGAGACAGCTTGTTCAGGATCGAAGCGTCCGCCACAAGCAGATGGTCTATGGCATAATAATTGCACAGAATTCCCAGGGTGCCGAAAAGGCATCTCATCGCCAGAGGCGGCCAGTATCTTTTGTTTACCCTGGGCGCCGTACGGCTTCTTATCAGGATCACCGCCGCGAAGACAGCGGCCACCAGATTTCTGAAGAAGCTTTTCTGCATTGTAGGAAGATCCCCTGCCAGTCGTACGCTCACATTCATGCAGGCAAAAAAGAACGCCGACAGGATGATCATGATCATTCCCTTTACATAATTTTCCTGTTTCATATATCTCATACCTTTCCAATCAAATTTTATTATAATCCTGCGCGCTCCGCGCTCAAGCATCTCAATTCAGTCTGGATACTCCCAGAATTTACATCTGTCCGCGCAGACATTGACACGGCAGATAAACTTCGTTGTATCAGTTCAGCCACAGTAAGCACGCAGTGCGGTTTTACGAATGGCGCGGTCTGTTACACTTCGTTTACAGATCACAGGTATCTGCGGTAGACAAGACTTCTTCCCTCCTATATAATAAATAAAATATTGATACAGCACACTATACCAATGATAGGAGAACGTTTCATGGAAGTAGTCATCAGAAAATTTCATAAAAACGATATAAAAGACGCGGTTCTCATCTGGAATCAGGTGGTGGAGGACGGCGTGGCCTTCCCCCAGACAGAGTCCCTTGACGAGAACCAGGGGACAGTGTTTTTTGAAGAGCAGTCCTACACCGGGATCGCGCAGGATCCTGAAACCGGAGAAATCTGCGGATTATATATCCTCCATCCCAATAATGTGGGACGCTGCGGTCACATCTGCAACGCGAGCTACGCCGTAAAGAGGGATTTCCGGGGCCGCCGCATCGGGGAAGCTCTTGTCCGTCACTGTCTGGTCACAGCGAAGGAGCTGGATTTCCGTATTCTTCAGTTCAACGCCGTAGTGCGCTCCAACACTGCCGCGCTCTCACTTTATAAAAAACTCGGGTTCGTCCAGCTCGGCGTCATTCCCGGAGGTTTTCGCCTGAAAAACGGCGGCTATGAAGATATCATTCCCCATTACCGCCTGCTGTAGCCGTCCTTCTGCGGCCTCCTGCCGATTTCCCTGTCCCGTTTTTTCTCCGGAGGCTTTTCCAGCCGGATATCCTGCCGGAATGTCTTACGCCCGGAAAGCCTCCGCGATCCCACTGAGTCCGTATCGGTCCGCCAGATCCTCAATCCCCGTCATGATCTCCTCTCTGCTGAAGTTGTGTTCTTCCAGAAAATCATCTGATTTTCCATTCAGGGCATAATAAAACAAAAGTCCTGCCTCCAGATTTTTTCGCTCTCCGTCGCTGCCTGAGGACGTCAGGTCATACAGACGGTTTTCCGCCTCGTCGATCCTTCCCTCCTCCATCAGGGCAAGCAGCTCTTCCAGCGCCGTCCTGGTCTCTTCATCCTCCAGAATCTCCGGCGTCAGCTCGGCCGCCTCCACCTGAAAAAGTATCTTTATGAGCGCCCGGACCATCTCGCGGATCTGGCGCAGTATATAATCATCCTGCAGCATAATCTTTTTCCTCCTGATATATAAAGTGCGGAGCTCCGCTACGGTATTAGCTTACCACAAACCGCCTTTTTCTTCCACTGTAAAAATAATAGAAAACCTTCGGGTTCAATGGTATAATGTCGCTAGACATTATACTTGCGCCGATCTGCGTTCGACCATAGGGAGAACTACCACAGCAGATCGTGCGCATCCTGCGGAGCATAGCATGTCCGAAGGACATGCTATAATATACTCGAAAATCCAGCCGCTTCGCGTCTGTTGCGCCTTGCGACTGCTATCTCATAAAGTATAAAAAGCATTCGATCTATGGATAATAAATCTACAGCAGAGCGTTTTATATTATAGTAAAGTTTGTGTTTTTGTACATTTATGTAAAAAAGTCTCACCTATGATTTAAAATATCATCAGCCGTAAACAGAAAGGAGCTGCCATGGCATTTATCAGTGTATTCGATGTGCTGGGGCCGAACATGATCGGCCCCTCCAGTTCTCATACCGCCGGAGCCTGTTCCATCGCCTATCTTGCCCAGAAAATGGCTCCGGGCCCTATCGCTTCAGCGGAATTTACTCTTTATGGATCCTTTGCCAGAACCTATCAGGGCCACGGCACGGACCGCGCCCTTCTGGGCGGGATCATGGGCTTCGCCACGGATGACCGGCGTATCCCGGACTCTTTTTCTATTGCCCGGGAGAAAGGGCTTTCCTATCATTTTTCTGTCAACAGGGAAGAGGATGAGATCCATCCCAACACAGCCGATATCCGCATGACCACCACCGATGGAAAAACCCTCACCGTCCGGGGAGAATCCCTGGGCGGAGGTAAGGTGCGGATCACCAGGATCAACCAGGTGGATGTGGATTTTTCCGGGGAATACAGCACCCTGATCGTTATCCATTACGACAAGCCCGGAGTGGTGGCCCACATCACTAAATGTCTCAGCGAGAAAAATGTCAATATCGCTTTTATGAAGCTTTTCCGTGAGGCAAAGGGACAGACGGCGTACAGCATCGTGGAGTCCGACGGCAGACTTCCGGAGGATATACCCGGCTATATTCAAAAGAACCCATATGTGCGGGATGTCATGCTGGTACAGACCTGACGGGGCAGATCTGCCGGTTCCAGCGCTGTTGGCTCCAGATCTGTCAGTTTCAGCGCTGTTGGTTCCAATGCTGTCGGTTCCAGCGCTGTTGGTTCCAATGCTGTCGGTTCCAACGCTGCCAGTTCCAGCGCTGTTGATTCCAACGCTAAACTTTCCAATCATCCATGTGCAGGGAGGAATATATTTATGGATTTTAAAAATGGAGCAGAGCTTTTAGCGCTCTGCGAAAAGCATCAGTGTCCTATTTCTGAAATCATGCGGCAACGGGAGGCTGAACTCAGCGAGACAACGCCTGACGATATAGAGACCCGGATGAAAAAAGCCTGGGCGATCATGCAGGAATCCGCGCTGACGCCCATTTCCTCCCCCCGAAAATCCATCGGAGGACTCATCGGCGGGGAAGCGCGGCTTTTAAGCGAGCACAGAAACAGTGGGGCCGCCATATGCGGAAATGTTCTGTCCCGGGCCATCACCTACGCCTGCGCGGTTCTGGAGGTCAACACCTCCATGGGACTGATCGTGGCCGCTCCCACAGCCGGCTCCTCCGGCATAGTTCCGGGACTTCTTCTTGCTTTAAGAGAAGAATACCATATAGCAGATGAAAAAATCATAGACGCGCTCTTCAACGCCGGAGCCGTAGGTTACCTGGCTATGCGGAACGCTACCGTGGCCGGAGCGGTAGGCGGATGCCAGGCAGAGACAGGCGTCGCCGCGGCTATGGCTGCCTCGGCGGCTGTTGAGCTTATGGGCGGTTCTCCGGAGCAATGCCTTTTCGCCGCTTCCACTGTCCTGATGAATATGCTGGGGCTTGTCTGCGACCCTGTAGGCGGTCTGGTAGAATGTCCCTGTCAGGCAAGAAACGCCGCAGGCGCCGCAAACGCGCTGACCGCGGCGGAAATGGCTCTCAGCGGGATCCGGCAGATCATTCCCTTTGACGAAATGCTGGCAGCAATGTATTCCGTAGGAAAACGGATGCCTTCTGAGCTTCGTGAAACAGCCCTGGGCGGCTGCGCCGCCACGCCCTCCGGGTGTAATTTTTCCTGTAAATGATACCAAGGCCAAAACATGAGGATGAAGTACGAAACAATTCGTTTGGTATCTTTTGACACTCTAATCTAAATAGGATACACACGATAGTTACTTATTTGAGATTGAAGAAATAGCGGCGGCATGGTAGAATGAGGACAGGGAATAACCGTGTTGCAGGGTGGCTGACCTCTATTCTTACATAGAATGGGGGTGATGCTGATGGACAAGAAACCGTTTGATTTTAAAGATTTAATGGCTTTTGGAATGTTCATTTTGGCATTGCTGACATTCGTTTTTACGTTCTGTCGATAATGTTTTAAGCATAGAAAAACCACCCCAAAACTTTGACCGAGTGCAGGAGTGGTAATTCTATGTTTCCATAATTGCTATGAGGTCAACCCCTTGTGGGCGGTTGTTCCTTTTTCTATTCTCAATATAGCACATCTGACAGCAGGATTCAAGAAGAAAACGTGATTTTGCGTTTTCTGTCTCTGTCATATCCATTATCAGGTATTCCCTGGCGCGATTGGGAAAGATGGAAATTGCAAAGATAAAACAATTCCATATCCGGGCTTTTTATTCTGAGCTTGCGAAAGATAGATATGCGGCAGCAAATGCAGTTAATTTTGTACTAACGAATGTGGCAAAAGGATATAATCAGGCAAAGGAAATCAAAGCAAAAAACACAGAAACCTGGTATTACTGCCCCATATATCAGCACACATATTAAAGCATACAGCCTGTGCCAGACTGTCCTGGAACCGAAAGTATTGCAATATATCATGGGATACACCAATATTTCTATTACTCTGGACGTATATACGCACTTAGGCTTTTCTCAAATACAAGAAAAAATGGAAACTGTACAGGAAAACATGAAGATCGGATAAACTATACGCCTGCTGCCTATCGGTACGAATTACCGCTTGGCAGCAGGATTTTTCTTATAAAAGGTACAAAAAAAGTACAAAGTGAGGATTTTAAGAATAGAGCAAAGCTTATAATCCCTTTTTTTATCGTCATTTCACAGATTTTTCACAAAACAATTAGCACTCACCTATTGACAGTGCTAACAATGAGTGTTATATTACACATAGAACAAAGGAAGAGAAAGAAAAACAGAACAACAAATCCGTTGATTCTTTTCATAATCCTCCCTGTTCTGACCATAATAACAGATAATCACATTTATATAAAAGGAGAGATGACTTATGTTGATGCCTAGTATTTTTGGAGAAAACTTATTTGATGACGATTGGATGAACTTCCCGTTTGACAGAGATTTCTGGGAAAAGAAAAATCCTCTGTACGGAAAGAACGCACAGAACATGATGAAAACAGATATCCGTGAAAAAGACGGAAGCTATGAACTGGATGTAGATCTTCCCGGTTTTAAGAAAGATGAAATCAAGGTTCAGTTAAAGGACGGCTATCTTACTTTATCCGCCGCAAAGGGTCTGAACAAAGACCAGCAGGATGAGAAAGGCAATTACATCCGTAGAGAACGGTATGCCGGAGCAATGCAGAGAAGCTTTTATGTAGGCGACGCCGTTGCCCAGGACGAGATTCACGCAAAATATGAGGACGGAATCCTGAAGGTTTCCATTCCGAAAAAGGATCCTAAAAAAATCGAACAGTCCGGATACATTTCCATCGAAGGCTGACACCCTTCCCTCCCCTATTCCCGGGGCTGTCGCACTAAAAATTATTAGTGCGGCAGCACTTTTTTGATCAAAGTAA
>DSLMC04103__coassemble_705_pt1 | contig 20381 bp, 16 predicted proteins | sample DSLMC04103__metabat2_high_PE_018 | metagenome-assembled genome bin DSLMC04103 | reverse complement strand
GCAAGCAGGTTCCCGAGGAACCGTCCGTAGAGACGGGATTTTTCGATACTGATTGCCCGAAGGGCAAGCAGGTTCCCGAGAAACCGTCCGTAGAGACGGGATTTTTCGATACTGATTGTCCGAAGGGCAAGCAGGTTCCCGAGGAACCGTCCGTAGAGACGGGATTTTTCGATACTGATTGCCCGAAGGGCAAGCAGGTTCCCGAGAAACCGTCCGTAGAGACGGGATTTTTCGATACTGATTGTCCGAAGGGCAAGCAGGTTCCTGAGGAACCGTCCGTAGAGACGGGATTTTTCGATACTAATTGCCCGCATAGGAGGAATTATATGATGAAATCAAAAAAGAAATTTCAGTATCAGCCGTATCTTCTGCTGGCGCCCGCTATTCTTATCGTGGTTCTGATCATAGGCTATCCTGTGGTGCGGGCGGTAGTTCTGAGTCTGTATAAATACAATCTTACAGATCTTCAGGGTGTAGAGTTTGTAGGCCTTCAGAACTATATTGACATCCTGACCAACGACCCGGCTTTCTGGCCTGCTTTTAAAAATACTGTGATCTGGGTGGGAGTCACCGTGGCGGCGCAGCTTTTATTATCGCTGCTGCTGGCAAATATTCTGAACAAGGCATTTTTCGGAAGAGGCCTGGTGCGCTCCGTTGTGCTGATTCCCTGGGTAACGCCATGTGTGCTGATCTCCCTTATGTGGGCGTGGATTTTTAACGGTAACTATGGCGTTATGAACGAAATTCTGAAAAGACTGGGCCTTATCAATGAAAATATTGCCTGGATCGCGCAGCCGGATACAGCTCTCTGGGTTCAGATACTTGCTATGATCTGGCAGGGAATCCCTTTTTTTACAATTATGATTCTGGCCGCTATGCAGTCGGTACCCAGAGAGCTTTATGAGTCGGCAAGTGTTGACGGAGCGTCCCGGTTTAAGCAGTATTTTCATATCACTCTTCCCGGAATTGCCTCTACCATAGTTTCCACAGTGATGATCCGTCTCATCTGGGTATTTAATAATGTAGATATCATTTACACAATGACGGGAGGCGGCCCCGGATACAGTTCGCTGACTTTATCTGTATATACATACCAGCAGGCGCAGAAATCCATGAAGTTTGGTTATGGAAGCGCTGTAGCGATTATCGGCGCTTTGTTTATGTCCGCGGTAATTTTTATTTACCTGAGACTGACGAGAGAACAGGGAGGTATGATCAGTAAATGAGAGAGAAAAAAAGCCTATGGACCTTTTATATACCGCTTGTTTTTTTCATAGCAGCAGTATTGTTTCCTTTTATCTGGATTTTATTGACTTCCCTGAAGGAAGAAAAGGAAATGTTTTCCCCGGAATTCCATTTTCTGCCGCTGGCGCCCACTCTGAACAGCTATCGTGAGCTTTTTGAAAAAACAGATTTTCTTCATAATATGTGGAACAGTCTGATCGTTTCTTTTGCCACGGTTCTGATAGCGGGTATTGTTTCTTTTCTGGCCGGGTATGCGCTTTCAAGATACAGATTCAGGCTGAGGAACGGACTGATGTACTTTTTCCTCCTTCTTTATCTGGTGCCAAGCACATTGCTGCTGATTCCCCTTTATACGATTTTTAATACAATGGGAATCCTGCATACACAATTATGTCTGATCATTGCATACAGTACATATTCCATTCCTTACGCGGTATGGCTGACTACAGGGTTTATCAACCAGGTTCCCTTTGAGCTGGAGGAAGCGGCCGCCCTTGACGGCTGTAATCTTATCCAGAGAATGACCCTGATTGTTCTGCCGCTTTTAAGACCGGCTATGGTAGCCTCTCTTAGTTTTATTTTTATTACCTCCTGGAATGAATATACCTATGCGAATATGTTCACCAATAAGGAATCAAGAACAGTGACGGTGGCGCTGTCAAACTTTATGTCTCAGTACAATATCCGCTGGGATCTGATTACGGCAGGAGGAATCATTGTGGTTATACCGGTAGTCGTCATGTTTGTGATCGTGCAGAAGGATCTGATCGCTGGTCTGACCGCAGGAGGAGTGAAAGGATAGGTGAAAGGTAAATGAAAAGTATGGATCAGATATGTTATGTTGTTCATGAGGCGGATAATGCCGCTACGGCTATGGCGGACATAGAGGCGGGAAAGGTAACGCTTACAGGCGAGTATGGCAGCGCGGGAAAGGAGATTACAGCGCTTCAGCCGGTTCCTTTTGGACATAAAATCGCCCTTCGCGATCTGGAGGAGAAGGAGCCGGTGATCAAGTATGGCGCATGTATAGGTATTACGACGAAAAAAATCAGAAAGGGTATGCATATTCATCTCCATAATATGAAAAGCGCCTATGATTTCCGTTCCGCGGAGCTGGATCCGGTTACCATACACGCAAAAGATATTGAATACAAGGTATACTAGGGGAGGGCGGTATGAGAGAAGAAATTTTGTGTCAGGGTTATCAGAGAAGAGACGGTACAAAAGGAATCAGAAATAAAATCCTGATCGTATTTACCGTAGAATGCAGCAAGCATGTATGCAGGAGGATCGCGGAGCATTTTCAGGAGCTTGGAGAGGATGTGGAGACCATAGGTTCTCATTCCTGCCTGCACAATCAGGTGAACATCCGGAGGCTTCTGAAATACTGTACGCATCCCAATGTGGGCGGAGTGCTGGCAGTGGGACACGGCTGTGAATATACATATCCGTCTATGCTGGCAAAAATAACTGAAAATTCCGGTAGAGAAGCGGCCTGGTTTTATCAGCAGGAGGCGGGAGGAACTCAGAAAAGTATTGCGAAAGGAATTTCTATTGTACAGAGTATGCTGGACAGATTGAAAACCGTTCCCAGAGTTCCCATGTATATCAGTGATCTGGTAATAGGCGGCGAGTGCGGAGGATCGGATTTTACCTCAGGACTGGCGGGAAATGCTCTTGTGGGAAGTGTTTTTGATTATGTGACGGATCATGGCGGTACGGCGGTATTCGAAGAGCTCAGCGAGGGCATCGGGCTGAAGGATTACCTTGTGGCCAGGGGCGCTGATGAGAGGGTAAAAACAGATATTGCGAACGCCTACGATAAGACCGTGGATTTCTGCTCTGCTTACGGCCAGTTTTCTATTGCTCCTGGAAATATGGACGGAGGGCTGACCACGATTGAAGAAAAAAGCATGGGAGCAATGGTAAAAAGCGGAAGAAGGCCGATCCAGGGCGTCTTGAAAATAGCGCAGACGCCTGTGCGCAAGGGGCTTTATCTTCTGGACGTCATTCCGGATGAGAAGCTGGAGCCGGCTCATTTTATAGCGGCAGATCCCTCCGATATGCTGGATCTGATCGCGGTGGGATGCCATCTTGTTTTCCTTGTGACAGGAAGAGGCCATGTGGTGGGTACGCCTGTAAGTCCTGTAGTTAAAGTAACCGGAAATCCCAGGACGTATGAAAAAATGAAGGATGATATCGATTTTTGTGCCGCGGGGCTTCTGGATGGTACAGAAAAAATGGCGGATATGACACAGCGTATGATTCATTTTATGACAGAGGTCTGCAGAGGAAAATTGAGCAAGGCAGAAAAAATGGGGCACAGAGAGGGCATCCTGTATTTTAATTTCCAGGATCCTGTCCGGGTGCCCGGGTGCTGGAAATTTTAGTATCAGAAAAAATAATTTGTAAAAAACGGTAGTTTTACACAAAAGGTGAGGTAATAAATGAAAGGTAAAACAGATAAACTGGAGGGGATCATTCCTCCGCTGGTAACACCTCTTGACCAGAAGAGAAGGGTGGATAAAGATTCTTTAGAAAATCTGATCGGGCATGTGATCAAAGGCGGCGTGTCGGGAATATTTATGCTGGGCTCCTGCGGAGAAGGATCCTCTCTGACTGCCGGGCAGAAGAGGGAGGCTGTTCAGTGTGCTTTGAAGGCTGCCGGAGGAAGGATCCCTGTTCTTGTGGGAGTGCTGGAAACGTCCGCAGAAAAGATCATTGAGGAAATAAAAACCTACGAGGCCATGGGCGCAGAGTATTTTGTGGCCGCGGCGCCGTATTATCTTGCTCCGGAGGGACAGGAAGGGATTTTACGGCATTACCGCCTCCTTGCGGACAATACCCGGGGAAGACTGCTCGTCTACAATATCCCGCCCTATGTCCACTGCGATATTTTTCCGGAAACAATGAAAAGGCTCCTGGAGATACCTGAAGTAATTGCCGTAAAAGACAGCACAGGGGACTGGAGTCTCTGCCAGAAGGCTTTATTCCTTAACCCGGACGGAGGAATACTCAGCGGAAACGAGGATTTATGCGGAGCGGCAATGCTGTTTGGGGCAAAGGGCTGTGTCCCGTGTCTGGCAAATGCTTATCCGGAATTCTATGTAGAAATGTACAGATACGCCCGTGAAAGAAATGTGGAGAAGGTCATGGAGTATCAGAAAGCAATTATGAAAATGAAGAAGGTGCTTGATTATACCCGGAATTGGGTGGCGGCCGTAAAATATTTATGTGTCAGAAAAAATCTGATCCAGCCCTATACTACATATGGAATTACTCCGGCATCACCAGATGAAAAAGAAAAAATAGAAAAGTATCTTCTGGAAAATGAAAGATTGTTTTTACAGAGTAAAAGCCAGGTCTGAAAAAGTCCTGGCTTTTTTATGATAAAATAATGTGTGCCTGTATATTTTGTTCCAATTAAATCGAAAAATATAATACACCGTATAGAAAAAGAGGTGAAAAAAAGTTATAATGAAGAAAATACAGTGGAGGGATTGATTCGGAATGACAGAGATCAGGCGTACAGACAAGCGGCAGGATGAACCTGCAGATCATGAAAAGCTGTTAAAGGCACTGTTCAGGCATAATAGAATGAGACTGTGCGAATATCTGCCGGATGAAAACAGACTGCTGATATATGATGAAAGCTTATCCGTCATGGAAGAAATCCTGGACTTCAGAAAATATTTTATGGAAAATGCGGGAATATATCCAGAAGACCTTTGGAAAGCGGAGAATTTCTTTCTGGGAGGCCACCGGGAGGATACGGATCTGCGCGTGCTGAGAAATGATGCCGCCGCCAGATTCCACCTGAGTACGCTTCCCTTGCCTGAGACAGATAGCACGCGGAGGATTCCTTTCATAGTACAGGATATTACCAGAGAAAAACAGCGGGAAGCGCTGTTGGAGGAACAGGCTAACCGGGATTCCCTGACCGGACTTTACAATCATTCCTGCGGGCAGGAGCTGATCAACGAATACCTGAGTCAGAAGGATCCTTATACTTCCTGTGGAATGATGGTGGTAGATCTGGATTATTTCAAATACGCCAATGATCTCTACGGACATCTGTTCGGAAATGAGGTTTTGATCGAGGTTGCCCGTCTTTTCCAGAGTATGTTTGAAAAGAAAGATATCATCATGCGGGCGGGAGGAGACGAATTCACGATATTTCTGAAGGATATCAGTCATTCTGCTCTGGTAAGCAAGGCGATGCAGGTAGTAAAGTCGGTAAGGCAGCTCAGCTTTGCGGAGACGGATTTCGCCATCACATGCAGCGTCGGCGTATGCTTTCTGGCGGAAAATGAATCCGGCTATACCTACGACCAGCTTTTTGAAAATGCGGACTGGGCTTTGTACAGAGCAAAAGAGGACGGCAGGAACTGCTATGTGTTCTGCGACAATCTGCACAGATTCGAGCTTTCTGAGCGGGAGCCCTATTCCCGAAAGGATATCGACAACCGTTATCTGCGCAACGATATTATATCCACAGCCTTTGAGATATTCGAAAAAACGAGCAGCTTTTCCGTCGCGATCCAGATGCTTATGGAAATTATCGGTTATCGCTTCGATTTGGACAGGATTACCGTTATACGGACGGATATCAGAGAGAAAAATACAGCGCGTCAATACCAGTGGCGGTCAGAAATGGCGCCGGAGGCTCTTCCGGAAAATCGTTCCTTTACCAAGGAGGATTTTCTTACTTTATTCCAGAGCTATGACGAGTATCGGACAACGGTGCTGCACTACGACAATCTGGATATGTATTCGCCGGATGGAGCGGCCCTTTTGATGCAGGGAGACGCAAAAACCGTTCTCTATGCCGCTATGTACTGCGAAGGAAAATATACCGGAGCGATCTCCTATGTGGTATGCCGGGAAAAGCGGCATTGGTCCCGGAAGAACCGAAAGGAGCTGGGGGAGGTGACGAAGATCATTTCGGCGCATCTTGCCAGAAGCCAGACAATGAACGAGGACAATGACAGGAGCAGGCTGTGGATGGAATATGACAGACTAACCGGGCTTTTGGCTTTTTCCAGATTTCAGGAGGAGGCGGAGCATATGATCGTGGGAAATCACGCTTCCTCCCATGTTATGATCTACAGTGATATTTCCGGATTCAAATACTTTAACAGGAAATTTGGCTACAGCGCGGGCGACCAGCTCCTGAAAGAATTCAGCAGCTTTCTGATAGAAAAGATGCAGTGGTCGGACGAGATGTTTTTTACACGCGTTGTCTCGGATCAGTTTTTAATTCTGGCGTACTGTGACGATACAGACGGAATTGCAGAGAAGATCAACAGCTATAATAAGGAATTTGAACGCAGCCAGTCCGGGAAATTCCAGGGGTCGAGAATTTGGATACGGACAGGTATTTACGTCATCGAGCCGGACTGCACCAGCGCCTCTCACGCTATCGACGCGGCGAACTACGCGAGGAAGCAGATTTTGACAAAAACCGGCTGCTCTGTCCGGGTTTACGACCAGGAACTGAAGGAAAAACAGCACCTGGAAAATGAAATTATCAACGAGATCGACAAGGCAATGGAGGGAAAACAGTTTCAGATTTATCTGCAGCCCAAGATTTCCTTAAAGGATGGACATGTAGTAGGCGCGGAGGCTTTGGTTCGCTGGAGGACAAAGGAGGGAAATCTTCTGGCTCCGGATAGCTTCATCCCCCTGTGTGAATCAACCGGACGGATTGAAGAGTTGGATTATTATGTTTTTGAAGAGGTGGTAAAGTTCCTTGATCATAACCGGAAGCTTGGAAGAGAACAGATTCCGGTTTCTGTCAATGCGTCCATTCTTCATGCCTCTGATCCGCAGGCAGTCCGGAAATATCTGAATATTCTGGAACGCTACGGAATTGATCCGGGCTATATAGAAATTGAGCTGACAGAGACAGCCACGGTAGACGAATATGAGAACGCGCGGAACTGGTTCCAGGAGCTTAGAAACGCAGGCTTCCGCACGGCGATGGACGATTTTGGGGCCGGGTATTCTGTTCTGAATACGGTCATTGATATCCCGGTAGATACGGTCAAGCTGGACCGTGCTTTTATGAAAAGCTGCGCGGCGGACAGCAGGGGAATGTTTTTCCTGAAAAGAGTCATAAATATGATAGAAGGGCTGGGGTATCATGTGATCTGCGAAGGTATTGAAACCAGAGAGCAGTCCCGGCTGATGCAGGAAGCCGGATGCAAGGAGGGACAGGGCTATCTTTTTTCCAGGCCGCTTCCCATTGAAGAGTATGAAAAATTTGTTTATTCCAGAAAAGAATAGAGGAATCCCGGAATATTCTGTTCACCCGGTATTAAAGAGGCTGAAATCGACAGCCTCTTTTTTGCTGCATTAATGTATAAAAGTGCTGCATTTTCTATGATATAAAACGCATCGCTGGGGATAGTATAAAAACAGATCAAATTTCCGGAAAATATAGAAAATATTGTAAATAATTTTAATTATAAAACGTTTTACAAAAATTATATTGCATTAAATTGGTAGTTAATTGTGCAATATAGACAAATTTAATATAGAAAAACGTTTGAATATGCACAAAAAATAATTTTTTGTGAATTTTACGTTGACAAAACGTTTTACTGGAAGTATGATATAAACACATTAAACAAGAGACGGGATAAGAAAGAAATTCACATGGTAAATATGCACAAAATCATATGACAAAAATTGTGAATTTATTTTTTTAACTAAAGAAAAACGTTTTACCAAATATAAGAAAGGGAGGTATTATATGGAAGGTCAGAAGAGAATGGCGGAGCAGGCCCTGGAGCAGGGCGGAGGCATCTTGAGACTTACACCGACATGGGTTCCGAGATCCTTCTGCAGACCGGGTAAACGTATTAAGCTGCATCCCAACGATTACTTTATTCTGGGTCAGAGGGGCGGAATCGACGAAAGATGGTTTTCGTCTACAACATGGGCTGAAAACGGACCGGGAACGCCGGAGGATGAGGGCTTGAGCTATGTGGCTGTCGATGAAGAGGGTAAAGAAAAAATCCTTCTCCGTGATGTGGTAGAGCTTATGGGCGCCGAGACAGTCGGGGACGCTTTGTGGCAGAAATATCACCGCTGGCCGATGTTTTCCAAGTTCTTTGATAATGCCGGCCCTCTTCCGCATCATATTCATCACAGACAGGAGCATGCCGCGAGAGTTGGCGCGGACGGGAAACCGGAGATGTATTTTTTCCCATCCCAGATGAATAATCACGGCGGAGAATTCCCCTTTACCTTCTTTGGATTTAATCCGGAGACTACGAAGGAGGAGGTTCTGGAAGCGCTGAAACGGTTCCCAAAAGGCGACAACAGTATTTTATCGCTGGCTATGGCCTATAAGCTTGATCTTGACACAGGCTGGGACGTACCGCCGGGGGTAATGCACGCGCCGGGAAGTCTCTGTACATATGAGCCGCAGTTCGCCTCAGACGTATACGCAATGTACCAGTCAGTTCTTATGAACGGCCAGATTGTAGGCGAGGATCTTCTCTGGAAGAACACTCCGGAGGAGGAAATCGGTAATTATGAATATCTTCTTGATGTGATCGACTGGGATCGAAATGTAGATCCTGATTTCCACAAGAACCGGTTTATGAAGCCTGTTCCGGTGAAACCGCTGGAGGAGATGAAAGCGGAGGGATACGTTGAGGAGTGGATCTGCTACAAGTGTGAAACCGTCTGCGCGAAAAGGCTGACAATTCTTCCGGGCCGTACGGTCACGATTAAGGATAATGCTCCTTATGGACTGATCTGCCTGGAGGGACACGGAACCTTCGGCAAATGGGAGATTGAATCTCCGGCGCTGATCCGTTACGGAGAGCTGACTCACGACGAATATTTCGTTACAGAAAAAGCGGCAAAAGAGGGAGTGGTCATTACGAACCCGTCTCTTACAGATCCGATTGTGATCCTCAAGCATTTTTCAGAGAATCCGGATCTTGTAATAAAATAAAACTTTTAAAAGGAGGAGAGGAATCTTGGCAGGCAAATACATACTGGAAGCCACAGGGATTGACAAATCTTTCTCCGGAGTAACTGTTCTGAAAGGAGCGGAGCTGTGCATCGAGCCGGGAGAGCTTCACGCGCTCATGGGTGAAAACGGCGCAGGAAAATCCACTCTGATGAAGATTATCATGGGAATCTACACCAAGGATGCAGGGAAGGTTATTCTGGACGGTCAGGAGACAAACTTTAAATCTGCCAGAGAAGCGCTGGATGCAGGAATTTCCATGATCCATCAGGAACTGAGCCCTATTCCGGAAATGACAGTCGCTGAGAACGTATTTCTTGGGAGGGAGCAGAAAAAGATCAAAGGGCTTCCTTTTGTGGACAAGAAAGAGCTGAACAAGAAAACTCAGGAGCTTTTGGTGGAATATGAGCTTGACGATTTTATCAAGCCCAATATGAAGATGAAGGATCTGAATATCGCTCAGATCCAGATGATGGAGATCATCAAGGCTGTTTCCTACAACTCAAAGGTGATCATCATGGACGAGCCTACTTCTTCCCTTTCAGAAAAAGAGACCGAAACATTATTCCGCATCATTGCCAGTCTGAAAGAGAAAAAGGTCGGAATCATCTACATCTCCCACCGTATGGAGGAAGTTTTTGAGCTGGCTGACAGAGTTTCCGTACTTCGTGACGGACAGTTTATCGGCTGCGTGAAGGTGGCCGAGGCTTCCAGAGAGCAGTTGATCAATATGATGGTCGGCCGTGAGCTGGAAGGCGGTTATCCAAAAAATACCGCTGAAAAAGGCGAGGTTGTCCTCGAACTGAAGAACTTCACCAGAAAAGGTGTTTTCGAGAATGTAAATCTGAAGGTTCACGCGGGAGAAATTCTTGGAATGGCCGGTCTGGTAGGCGCCGGACGAAGCGAGGTTATGAGAGCGCTTGTGGGATATGACAGTCTGGATTCCGGCGAGGTCATTCTGGAGGGCAAAAAAGTAGAGATCAAGCATCCTAAGGATGCCATCAGAAATCATATCATTATGGCGTCTGAGGACAGAAAGCAGCTTGGTCTGGTTCTCTGCAGGAGCATTAAAGAAAATGTTTCCATCCAGAATTTCGACAAGATGTCAACGGGAAGCTTTATTAATAAGGTAAAAGAAAGCCGGCTTGCAAATGACTATACACAGAAGATGGCTACGAAAATGAACGGTATCGGAGACCTTGTGTCCAGTCTTTCCGGAGGTAATCAGCAGAAGGTGGTACTTGCGAAATGCCTGCTGTCCGAACCGAAGGTTCTGATCATGGACGAGCCGACCAGAGGTATCGACGTAGGCGCGAAAGCGGCTATCTATAACATCATGATCGACCTTGCGAAGCAGGGAATCGCGATCATTATGATCTCGTCAGAAATGCCGGAGCTGATCGGTATGAGCGACAGAGTGGTCGTTATGGCCGGAGGCAAGGTGAGAGGCGAGCTGGTTGGCGAGGAAGCACAGTCCCAGCAGACAATCATGAATCTAGCGTTTGGAGGAGAATGAAATGGCACAGAAAAAAGACATGGGCAAGATCCTGAGGCAGTTCGGCCTTGTGTTTGTGGCCCTTATAATCATTATTTTTATGAGCATTACGTCAGATGTATTCCTGACAAGCCAGAATATCATCAATATTCTGAGACAGATTTCCATTAACGGTATCCTGGCGGTAGGTATGACCTTTGTTATTCTGACCGGCGGCATCGACCTTTCCGTAGGTTCTGTAGTCGCCATTACCGGTGTTATCGTTGGCTCCCTGCTCCAGAACGGCACTAACTGGTTTCTGGCGTGCCTTGCAGCCCTTGTGATCTCTATGATCTGCGGTATCATCAACGGATGGCTGATCGCGTACATAGGCTTCCAGCCGTTTATCGCGACACTTTCCACTATGACGATCGGAAGAGGTTTTGCTCAGGTTTATTCCAATGGTAAACCGTATACAATTTCTGATCCGGCTTTTAAAACCATCGGACAGGGATCCTTCCTTGGTATTCCGGTACCGATCATCCTTCTGGTGATCTTCTGCATCATCGGTCTGGTGATCCTGACAATGACCACATTCGGACGCTATGTATTCGCTATCGGCGGTAATATGAGCGCGGCGAAGCTCTCCGGTGTGCGGACCCAGAGAATTCAGACCATGGTGTATGTGTTCTCCTCCATCTGCGCATGGATGGTAGGCCTGATCCTTGCAGCCCGTATCAGCTCCGGACAGCCGACAGCAGGTGAATCCTACGAGATGGACGCTATCGCGGCGACAGCTATCGGCGGTACAAGTATGAACGGCGGTATCGGTTCCCTGACCGGAACAATTATCGGTTTCGTTATCCTTGGACTTCTGCAGAACTCCATGAACCTGATGAACATCAACTCCTTCTATCAGCAGATTGTCAAAGGCTTACTGATCATCATCGCGGTATTCCTGGATATGAGAACAAAAGGAAAGAAAGAGTAATTGAGCTTTTTAAGAAAAATAAGAAAAGTGAATAAAGGTGAAATTTAATATCACAGAGATATTAAAAAATAAAAACTCATTTTTAAGGAGGAACAAAGAATGAAAAAACAGATTATCGGTAGTTTACTGGCAGTATCAATGGTTGCATCCCTGGGCGCTGTAAACGTAGCGGCAAAGGAGAATTCCGAAATTAAGATCGGATTTTCTTCCAAAGATAACTCCGATACATTCGTAGCTGCTATCGCTGACGCTGCTGAAGCAAGAGCAGAGGAGCTGGGCGTAGAGCTTCTGATGTATGACGCAGGCGGAGACGTAAATAAGCAGATCAGCGACTGCGAGACTCTTCTGGCAGCAGGCGTGGACGCGCTGGTTGTTATCCCGCAGAGTGTGGAAGGAAGCGCTCCTGTTGTAGGAATGGCTAACGACGCCGGCATCCCCATCGTTGTTGACAACGGCGACATCGCTGATACCAACTACACAGCATTTGTAGGCTGCACAGACCAGGAATCCGGAGAGCTTCTGGGAACATGGTTCCTTGAGAAATCAGGCCTGAAGGAAGGCGACAAGGTAGCGATCATCGAAGGACCGATGGGTCAGTCCGGACAGGTTGGACGTATGGCAGGTTTTGAGGCAGTAGGACTTCTTGATTACTTTGACGTAGTGGCAACTCAGACAGCAAACTGGAAGAGAGACGAGGCTATGGCTCTTGCAGAGGACTGGATCACCACATATGGCGACGAGCTGAAAGCGATCATCTGCGAGAACGACGATATGGGTATGGGCGCACTTTCCGCAGCACAGGCAGCAGGCCGTGACGATATCATCATCGGCGGTGTAGACGGACTTGAGGACGCTGTTCAGGCAGTAAAAGACGGCACATATGGCGTAAGTATTCTTCAGGACTCCGAAGGACAGGGAGCTACCGGTGTGGACGTTGCTCTTCAGATCGTAAAGGGTGAAGATTATGAGAAGGATACAAGAATCCCGTTCCGTACAATCGATGCAGACAGTGTTGACACATATCTGGAAGGCGGCGTAGAGGCACTGGCAGCATTAGACGACACAGCAGCTACAGATGACGCGGCAGCAGAGGAAGACGCAGCAGCAGAAGAAGACGCAGCGGCAGAAGAAGACGCAGCGGCAGAAGAAGACGCGGCAACTGAAGAGGCAGCAGAAGAGGAAGCTACTGAGGAAGCAGCAGAATAAAACAGAACGATCATAAAATCTGATTGATATGAGCAAGGCACCGCTGGCAAAGAAATACATTGGAAAGGACTTTGCTGCGGTGCCTTTTGGTTTTATCACCGGCGGCATTGCCGGAAACCTGCAGAAAGGAATGAGACTATGCTTAGAAATATACCGAAAATCCTTCCCCCTGAACTGGTGAAGACCATGATGGAGATGGGACATTCCGACGTACTGATCATTGCTGACGCCAATTTTCCGGGAACGGCACACGCGAAGAAAATGATCCGTATGGACGGGATCATGATCCCCGAGCTTCTTGAAGCTGTACTGAAGCTGTTTCCGCTGGACAACTTTATTGAGAATCCTGTGCGGCTGATGAGAAACCTTCCCACAGAGCCGGTTCCGGAAATCTGGGATACCTACAGAGAGCTTCTGAACAAGTACGATAAAGACGACGCTTTCCATGATTTTGAATTTATTGACAGACTTCCGTTTTATAAGGTGGCTGAGGAAGCCTATGTGATCGTACAGACAGGCGATGAGTCGCGTTATGGAAATATTATTCTGCAGAAAGGAGTCTGCTGATACTCTATGAAATATCAGGAAGAAAAAAAGTATGTGGGCCACAGAGATCAGCTGATGAAGGTAAAACGGATCAAAATGCAGGAGGGCAGGGCGGACGGCGTCGAGATGATCGATGTACAGAACCGGTCAGGAATGCATTTTGACGTAAATGTAAGCCGCGGAATGGATATTCCGTACCTGGATTTCTGCGGGGAAAACGTAGGCTTTATTTCTCCGTGCGGAATCGTGGCCCCGGAGTATTTTGACGATAAGGAGCTGGGCTTCCTGAAAAGCTTCACAGCGGGCTTTCTTACCACCTGCGGGCTGAAGGTAGCCGGAGCGCCCTGCGAATATGAGGGAACATCCTACGGTCTTCACGGAAATCTTTCCCATACTCCGGCGGAGGATGTGAGCTGCCGTATGGAAGAGAACGACGGCGCGCCCTGCGCGGTGATCAGGGGCACGGTCCGCGACGCAGTGATCTTCGGGGACAAAATGTCTCTGGAAAGAGAAATCAGGTGTTCCTATAAAGAGCGGAAATTTACTCTTCATGACAAGGTGACCAACGAGGGATATAAAAAGGCCCGTCAGATGATCCTTTATCACTGTAACATCGGGTATCCGGTGCTGACTCCGGACAGCGAGATCTATATCCCGGCTCTGGAAACAAAGCCCCGGAACGCTCACGCCCAGGAAGGACTGGACACATGGATGAAGGTTCAGGAGGCGGATCCGGATTATGAGGAGATGTGTTATTACCATAAGCTGAAACCGGATGAAAACAACTGCTCTTCTGTAGCCGTCTACAATCCGGAGCTGGAGCTGGGAATCGCCATAGAGGTGGATTTAAGTACGCTGGATCATTTTGTGCAGTGGAAAATGATGGGCGCAGGCGATTATGTAATGGGTCTGGAGCCTGGGAATTCCACTATCGACGGAATTGAGGACGCGGTGAGGAACGGATCCATGAAATATCTGGAGCCGGGAGAAAGCAGGGAATATCGTCTTACCTTCCGTATTCTCAGAGGAAGAGAAGAGTATGAACAAATAAAAGTTACGAAGTAACTTTTATTTGTTCAGCCGGAAGAAGCAGAGCGGATTCCGGGTATCCGAAAGGACATAAAAGTTGCGAAGTAACTTTTATTTGTTCAGCCGGAAGAAGCAGAGCGGATTCCGGGTATCCGAAAGGACATAAAAGTTGCGAAGTAACTTTTATTTGTTCAGCCGGAAGAAGCGAAGCGGAATCCGGGTATCCGAAAGGAAATAAACTTGAATACGAATACTAGTAAGAATTATAGAGCAACAGATAGCAGGAGGAATTTGACATGACAGAAAAAGAATTGACCATCAAGGCGGGCGAAGCCCTGGACGCAAAGCTTGCCGAGGCAAAGAAAACCGGAAATCTTGTAGTGCAGAACGCTACGGAAGACGAAAGCGTGATCCGCTCTACATTTGAGAAGGGAGAAGGAGTTTTCCGTCTGTTCCCGGCGTTTGTACCGAGAAGATTCGGAAAAGCGGGACACAGACTGAAACTTCATCCAGATGATTATTTTGCGTTTGGAATGGCAAGGGGCTCCATCACAGAGCGCTGGTTCGCTTCCACCATCGCGGCTCAGAACGGCGAGACCGCGAAAGCGGACGAAGGTATGGCTTATGTCTGCGTGGATTACAACAGCGACGAAAAATTCTCTCTGAGAACAGCGGTTAAGGTGCTGGGCGAAGAGCTGGTAGGAAAAGAGCTGATGGAGAAATACAACGGATGGCCCATGTATTCAAAATTCTTTGACAATGAAAATCCGCTGTTCCATCATCTTCATCTGACCTTTGAGGACGCCGCGAGAGTAGGCAAGCTGGGCAAACCGGAAAACTACTATTTCCCGAAGCAGCTTAACAACTATTTCGGCGAAGCCAACTATACATATTTTGGATTTGATCCTGACGTAGATCCGGAGGAGATCAAAGAGAGAATCCGTCATTTCGCGGACGACGATACAAGAATTACAGAGCTTTCCAGAGCATACCGCGTAGAGCTGGGAACAGGATGGTATACTCCCGCAGGCGTGATCCATGCTCCGGCCTCTGTTCTGACCTATGAGCCCCAGTGGAATTCTGACGTTAACTCCGTTTATGAAAACATCGTATCCGGCGAGGTTTATCCTCCGGAGATGCTGGATGAAGAGCTTCCGGAAGGCAGCAAGGATGTAGAGGATGTATTCAAGCTTCTTGACTGGGAGAAGAATGTGGATCCACATTACAGGAAACACTATTTCCGCAGACCGATCGTGGAAACAGAAACCGATCAGTATGTACAGAAATGGATCACCTACGCGAATCCCTGCATCGCCGCAAAAGAACTGACCGTTTATCCGGGACAGTCTGTAACCATCAAGGACGGCGCCGCTTATGGATGTATCTTTGTTCAGGGCCATGGAAAATTCGGCGTATACGAGGCGGAAGCTCCGACGCTGCTCCGTTTCGGACAGCAGAGTACGGATGAGTTCTTTGTTTCCGAGAAGGCCGCTACAGAAGGCGTTGTTATCACGAACACCAGCCCGGTAGAGCCCCTTGTTGTACTGAAGCACTTTGGACCGAACTGCCCTGGAGTTCCCCAGGAAGTTGCTGAATAATCAGTTCTGAGGCTTAGATTCAACCGGCCCGGAATATTCCTCCCTTTTATAATTCCGGGCTGATTGTTTCTTGAACATAGGAAACAAAAGGAGTGGAACATGAAATATTTACTGGGAATTGATAATGGAGGAACCTTCTCCAAGGCGGCGATCTTTGATGTGGACGGGAATCAGATTTCTGTAGCCAGCGTGCCTACAGTGACGCTGACGCCAAAACCGGGATACACAGAAAAGGATCTGGACGAGCTGTGGGAGGTAAACGCGCAGGCGGTAAGACAGGCAGTTGAGAAAAGCGGGATCGATCCCAAGGACATTGCGGGAGTTTCTTTCTCCGGCGCGGGAAAAGGTCTTTATATGATCGGCCACGACGGAAAACCATCCTACAACGGAATTATGTCTACCGACACAAGAGCCTGGGCGCAGGTGGAGCAGTGGTACAAGGACGGAACCAATAAGAAGGTTTATGAGAAAACCTTCCAGGAAATACTTGCCGTTCAGCCGGTAAGTCTTCTGGCGTGGTTCAGAGACAACCAGCCTGAGGTTCTCAAGAACACGAAATACATCTTTGCGGTTAAGGATTATATCCGCTACAGGCTTACCGGAGAAGCCTACAGTGAATATACAGACTGCTCCGGCGGAAATCTGGTAAACATGGTTACCAGGCAGCATGATAAGGAGCTGATGGCTCTTTACGGTCTTGAGGACTGCTATGAAAAGCTTCCGCCTCTGAAATATTCCGCAGAGATCTGCGGCCATGTAACAAAAGAGGCAAGTGATAAAACTCTGATTCCGGAGGGAACTCCGGTGGCGGCGGGTATGTTTGACGTAAACGCCTGCGGGATCGCTTCCGGTCTTTCCGATGAAGAACAGATGTGTATGATCGCCGGAACCTGGAGTATTAATGAGTTCATCAGAAAAACACCGGTTACCAACGGGACGGTGGCTCTGAATTCCATGTTCTGTATGCCGGGATATTTCCTCATCGAGGAAAGCAGCCCTACGTCAGCCGGCAATATGGAGTGGTTCATCCGTAATCTGATGAACTATGAAAAGGAAGAAGCCAAGGCAAAGGGCGGTTCCGTATACGATATAACAAACGAATGGGTGGCTTCTATTGAGCCGCAGGACAGCAACGTGATCTTTCTGCCGTTTTTGAACGGATCCAATGAGGACGCTCTGGCAAAGGGAACCTTTGTGGGTCTGACGGCTTACCACAACAAAAAGCATATGCTTCGCGCAGTATATGAGGGCATTGTATTTTCACATGTGACTCATGTAAAGAAGCTGCTCAGAAACAGGGAAGTACCCAGGAGCATCCGGCTTTCCGGAGGCGCGGCGAACTCAGACGTATGGGTACAGATTTTTGCAGACGCTCTTCAGATCCCCATTGATGTTGTAGGCGACAAAGAGCTGGGCGCTCAGGGAGCGGCTATGGCGGCGGGAATCGCGGCCGGAATCTACAAGGATTACCAGGAGGCGATAAGCAGAACCGTGCATATTACCAAGACGGTAAATCCCCGCCCGGAATATAAGGCGGTTTACGAAGAGAAGTACGCCACCTACCGCGCGGTGATCGACGGTCTGAGCAAAGCGTGGGAGCACTTTAAGAATTAATTAGAAAAAGAGGTAAATATTATGTTTAAAATGGCAATTTTAGGCGCTGGAGCCATCGCACACAAAATGTCAAACACCATTTCCCAGATGGAAAATGTAGAACCTTATATCATCGCGGATGTAAACATTGAGAAGGCGAAGGAAGTAGGGGAGAAATACGGATACACAAAGATCTGCGGCTCCGTAGACGATATCCTCGCGGATGATCAGGTAGACCTGGTTTATATCGCCCTGCCTCATTCCCTTCACTACAAATTTACAAAGATCTGTCTGGAAGGCGGTAAAAATGTACTTTGCGAAAAATCCTTCACAGTAAGCGCTTCTCAGGCAAAGGAGATCCTTGCGCTGGCGGAAGAGAAGAAGCTTCTTCTGCAGGAGGCGATCTGGACAAGATATATGCCGTCCAGAAAGATGATCGACGATATCATTGCCAGCGGCGTGATCGGAGAGGTTACCTCTCTTACGGCAAACCTGGGTTATGAACTGAGCGCTGTTCCGAGAATCTGGGATGTGAATTTCGCAGGCGGCGCACTTCTGGACTGCGGCGTATATCTGGTTCATTTTGCGCGGATGATCTTCGGCGACAACATTACCGATATCAAAACCTCCGCTGTTTTCCGCAATGGCGTGGATATGTGCGACAATATCACCATGATTTTTGACGACAGCAAAATGGCGACTATGCAGTCCAACGTTTATGCCGCTCAGAACCGTTCCGCGGCAATTTTCGGAACCAAGGGATATATTGAAATTACCAATATCAACAATCCTGAAAAAATCACAGTATTCAACGATCAGTACGAGGAGATTGCTTCCTACATTCCGCCTCAGCAGATCACAGGATATGAATATGAAGTTCTTGCCTGCATGAGAGCTATCGAAAACGGCGAGATCGAGTGCCCGGAAGCTCCTCACTCTGAGACGATCAAGGTTATGGAGATCATGGACGGCATCCGTCAGTCCTGGGGATATGAGATCCCGCTGATTTCCTGACAGACAGGAGATTCCTATGAGAGCATATACCTTAGGTTTATATGAAAAAGCGATGCCTTCCGAGCTGACCTGGAAGGAAAAGCTTGAGACGGCAAAAGCGGCGGGCTATGACTTTGTAGAGATCAGCATTGACGAGACAGACGCGAAGCTTGCCCGTCTGGAATGGACAGCAGAAGAGCGCGGGGAGCTTGTAAATACGATGTATGAGACAGGCCTTCCCATCCGCACCATGTGTCTGAGCGGCCATCGGAAATATCCGATCGGCAGCAGTGATCCAAAGGTCTGCGCCAGAGGAATGGAGATCATGGAAAAAGCCATTCAGCTCGCGGACGATCTGGGGATCCGTATTATTCAGCTCGCGGGATATGATGTGTATTATGAGGAATCCACTCCCGAGACGGTGGAGCGTTTCGGGGAGAATCTCGCGAAGTGTGAGCGCATGGCGGCAAAAAAAGGCATCATCCTGGGCTTCGAGACTATGGAAACGGAATTTATGAATACGGTGGGAAAAGCCATGAGGTATGTAAACCGTATCAACTCTCCGTATCTGGGCGTTTACCCGGATATGGGAAATATCACCAACGCCGCAAAAACCTACGGAACGGACGTACTTGAGGATATCCGCACCGGTATCGGCCATCTGGACGCCGTACATCTGAAGGAGACGGTTCCGGGAGTGTTCCGGGAGGTTCCCTTCGGAACAGGCCATGTGGACTTTCCGGCAGTGATTGCGGAGACCTGGAAGGCCGGAGTGCGCCGCTATGTGACAGAGTTCTGGTATACAGGCAATCCCAGGTGGAAAGAGGATCTGGATTTCGCGGTGGGGATGATGCGCCCTATACTGGACGCGCAGAAGTAAAGCCAGATACAACTTGGCTTTCGGGGCAAACAAGTATATAATAAAATACAGGAGCATCCGAAAATCATTTGTAAAGGAGAAAAACAATGCTTGAGAAATTAAAAGAAGAAGTTTACAAAGCCAATATGGATCTGCCGAAATATGGTCTTGTAACATTTACCTGGGGAAATGTAAGCGGTATTGACAGAGAGAAAGGCCTCTTTGTGATCAAACCCAGCGGTGTGGAATATGACAGCCTGAAGCCGGAGGATATGGTAGTTGTGGATCTTCAGGGCAATAAGGTGGAGGGCGAGTACAATCCTTCCTCCGATACGGCTACTCATGTAGTTCTTTACAACGCGTTCCCCAATATCGGAGGAATCGTACATACTCATTCTTCCTGGGCCACAAGCTGGGCGCAGGCAGGAAGAGGAATTCCCTGCTACGGCACCACACACGCGGATTATATTTACGGCGAGGTTCCCTGTGTACGCAATCTGACAAAAGAAGAGATCGACGAGGCTTATGAGAAAAACACAGGTATTCTGATCGCGGATTATTTCAAGGACAAGGATTATGAGGCTGTTCCGGCAGTGCTCTGCAAAAACCACGGTCCCTTCACCTGGGGCAAGGACGCTCATGAAGCGGTCCACAACGCGGTTGTGCTTGAGGAAGTAGCGAAGATGGCCTGCCGCTGCGAGACTATCAATCCGCAGGTAATGCCCGCTCCTCAGGAGCTTCAGGATAAGCATTACTACAGAAAACACGGAGCTAACGCTTACTACGGACAAATTAAAAAATAAAGAAAAGGGGCTGTCGCATCAATGATTAAAAAATCATAGATGCGGCAGCATCTT
>DSLMC04103__coassemble_685_pt1 | contig 20995 bp, 20 predicted proteins | sample DSLMC04103__metabat2_high_PE_018 | metagenome-assembled genome bin DSLMC04103 | reverse complement strand
CATACTCCTTAAATACAGTGACGAGATCGTACAGGATTCACACCTGTTTCCCTTTTAACCAGATAAATATAGAAAAATTATCCGGCACCTGTTATTTTTCTTATTCTAATTTTTAAATCATATCACTTTTTATATTGAATTTCAACAACTTCAAACTATTTTCGCAGAGCGTCCTTCCAGCAAAAAATACTGTCGTCTGCTATACCGCATATTTTTTCCCAGTTTTCTTTTCCGTTTTCGTCATAGACGGCGGTCACATAAAAACCGGCCGCCTTCGCGGTTTCCACCGCATGAAGGGCGTCTTCATAAACAGCCGTATCCTCCGGACGCGCGCCAAGCTTTTCCGCCGCCAGAAAATAAATTTCCGGGCTGTGTTTTCCCATACCTACCGTTTCGCAGGACAGCAGGAATTCAAAATCCTCCAGTATTCCCGCTCTTTCCAGGCAGGCCTTCATAAGATATTCCGCCGTGGCGGAAGCCACGCACATCCGTACATTTCCTTTTTTCAGCTTTTCCAGATAATCCCTGACTCCGGGCTTTAATGGAATATCTTCCCTGTAATGCTTTATCATCAGCTCATTGACTTCCTGAGCCAGATCCTCCGGAGCCTCTAAAAATCCATAAACGTCCTTAAAGTATACAGCCGCTTCAAAAATCGTCATGGGTCTTATATTCTCCAAAATCTCACGCCGTATTTTACGGACGCCTTTGATCCTGAGATATTCTTCCGCCAGCCTCTGCCAGTAAGGCATAGAATCCACCAGCGTCCCGTCCATATCAAATATCGCATAATTTTTCATTTATCTTCACCAAGTCCTTTGAAAGAAAGTCCTGACAGTAAGGAAGTCTCCCCGGCAGTATTACCGGGGAGAACCTAAAATCAGGCGTTTTTGCAGGACGCCTCACAGGGACAGTCAAAGCTTGGATTAAACGCGTAAAAATTCTTTGCGTCAAGCTGTTCCTGAACACTGCGCAGAGCTTCACCGAAACGCTGGAAGTGAACTACTTCTCTGGCCCGGAGGAATCTGATAGGATCCGCGATTTCCGGGATATCTCTTACCACACGCAGGATGTTGTCATAAGTTGACCTGGCCTTTTGCTCTGGTGCGATCTTATAAGAACAATCTTTCAGCCCGGGGGTTCCTATTAAAAATTCCAGTGAATCTCAATGGGGACGTCTCTTGTTCCCGGAATCCGTTTCCCAACTGATATATGATCGATCAGTATTTCCACGATTTCACGGTTAAGGTGCTCCAAGTTTGTGTATTGCTCAATAATCTGACGGCGGTTATCGCCCGCCGCGATTTTCTCCTCGATTTCGGCTAACTGCTTTTCGGCCTCCGCAGTTACACGTTCCAGTCGGTCGTGCTCCGCAGTGAAGTCCTTTGACATTTCAACATAATCACTTTCAGATATTAAGCCCTTGACCTTATCCAGGTAAAGCTCCCGGATTCCTTTGGAAAAATCCGCAGCCTTTTTCTTATAAACGGACATATCAGAAAGCAGGCGTTTTTTCTGCCCTTGTAAGCTATCACAAAATTCAATGTTCTGCTCCAGTTCGTCCCTGTCAAGATATTCACCTGCCAGTTTGTTAATCTCGTCGATAACCATTCTTTCTAATCGGTCAACAGAGATAAAGGAACCGATACAGGCGTCCTTCGCCGCATGGCGGCTGGCGCATTGTAAGTAGTGTTTGCTTCCGCGCCGCGGGGCAGATTTAGATGAGCGCATTGTATATCCGCAGTTTGCACAACGGGCTTTTCCCGCGAACAAACCGATTGTACCTGCAGCAAAGGGCTTTGCCCTCTGTGCGGCTAATGCCTGCACCTTATTCCACAACTCCCGGTCAATAATCGGTTCATGAGTTCCCTCAACAATATACCACTCACTTTTTGGCCGGGGCTTGTTCTGCTTCGTCTTGTAAGAAACGCTCCCATATTTGCCCTGTACCATATTGCCTATATAGATTTCATTTGTCAGCATATCGGAAATAGCAGAATATTTCCAAAGTGTGCTGTTTTTTGTTTTCGGCTGCTTGTAACGTAATCCATGCAGACGCTTATATTCAGTTGGATTTGGTATGCCCCGGTCATTGAGCATACGGGCGATCGCAGTTTTACCGTAACCCTGTGAAAACAGGGTAAAAACTTCGCGGACAACGGCGGCGGCCTCCTCGTCAATTATCAAATGCCCCTTTTGGTTCGGGTCTTTTTTATAACCGTAAAGGGCAAAGGCGCCGATATGAAAACCATTTTTCCGTCTGTTCGTCAAGACGCTTCGGATATTTTCAGACATATCCTCTAAGTACCATTCATTCACAAGCCCGTTAATCTGCCGGGATTTTTTATTCCCCTTGTTGGCGGTGTCCGCGTTGTCAACGATACTGATGAAACGAATGCCCCAGACAGGGAAAAAGCCGTGAATATACTTTTCCACTAATTCAAGCTCGCGGGTAAAACGCGATTGTGTCTTACAGAGAATAATATCAAATCTGTGCCGCTCCGCGTCCTTTAACAAACGGTTAAATTCTGGCCGGCGTCTGTCAGAGCCGGTATAGTCGTCGTCGCTGTAAATGTTGTAAAGCTCCCACCCTTGCTCCATAGCATATTGCAGCAGCATAGCCTTCTGGTTCTGTATACTGCTGCTGTCGTCAGTTTCAAACTGCTTGTTTCTATCTTCTTCGGATAAGCGGCAATAAATAGCTACTTTCATATTCATATCTCCTCAGAGACAGGAACAAGCTGCTTCCTGCGTATTATTATATCATGCAGAAAACAGCTTGTCATTGTTATTTCGTAAGGCGTACCGCCTTATTTTTTTCAATTCTATTGATCATTTCAACCCACGTTTTAGTGAATTGAGTTTTTGAGGTCGTGCTTTCGCCGCTTTTGAAAACACTTCTGCAAATAGTTTGGTTTTTATCAATATTTGCCATGATCAGTCCCCTTTCCAAGAATGGCTGATACAACTATATGAGCAGCGGCAAGTCCACTATTCCAGCACAACTCTGTTATGCGCTCTTGGTTTCTCTCCTACTTGTAATATTGTTTCTCCGCTGTCAAAAATTACAATAGATGTATACGGACATATATCGAAACCAAAATAGTTAAGGGAAAATGATTATAGAAATCCTCCATTTGTATCTGGTTCTGTATTACACCGCCTGCGCCTGGATTTGCGACTGGCTGACTGAATGGAAAAGCGGTCACGCCTGGAAGCGTGACCGCTGAACAACAACTATTATCCACTAAGATTATCCACGTGGGACAGTCCGGCTGGCAACAGCTTTCTGTAGGATGAATTTACGCGCTTACTTTACCCATTCCCATTTCCTGTCCGATATTAAGAATATGGTCTCCGATACGCTCAAAATCCGTCAGCATTTCTGAATAAATAATACATCCTTCTTCAGAGCAGCTTCCTTTCTGCATCCGGACTACCTGTTTTCTTCTGAATTCCTCTGTCATATCGTCCATTTGCTGTTCCAGATCCGCAATCTCGTCGATCCGGAATCCTTTTTCTCTCCTGGTCGTTTCCAGCACTGTCAGCGCCTTGTGGCAGATCTCCCTCATCTCGTCGATTTCCACCATAACCGCGTCTGAGAACTTAATTCCCCGTTCTTCAATGTGCTTGGTATACTCGCAGATGTTCATGGCATGGTCTCCGATACGCTCTACGTTTCCGCATACCTTAAACAGAGCGCTCATATATTTGGAATCCTTGGAATTGCTTTCCCTTACCATGATCTTTGAAATATATTTACAGATTTCTTTATTCAGGTAGTCGATATATTCTTCTCTCTCCCGAACCTCCGCAAGCAGAGTTGTCTTTCCGGATTTTACCGCTTCAAAGCTCTTGTCCACATTTTCCTTTGCCATTCCCAGCATACGATTGAGCTCCTTGATGATACCCGTCATAGCGATAGCGGAAAGACCGATCTGATTCTCCCTTTTCATTTCCATGGGACGGATATATTCCATATGCATGAACTCCGCGTTTTCTTCTTTCTTCTCCGGCAGAATTTTTGTCGCCAGCTTTGCAAGATAGTTGCCGAAGGGCAGAAGCAGCAGCGTAGTGGCCACATTAAAGATCGTATGCATATTCGCGATCTGCGCCGCCACATTGTCCGGCGTGATGCTTTCCACCAGAGCTGTCAGCGGCGTGACGATACAAACGACAGTAAATAGCGCAGTACCGATCAAGTTAAACAGAAGATGGATGATCGTAGTTCTTTTCGCATTGCGGTTGGTGCCGATAGACGCGAGCACAGCGGTAATACAGGTACCGATATTCTGTCCGAACAGCACGAATACCGCGTTGGACAATCCGATCAGACCGCTGGAAGACAGCGCCTGCAAAATACCCACCGACGCGGAAGACGACTGGATGATCGCCGTAAATACCATACCTGCCAGAATCCCCAGCACCGGATTGGAAAATCTGGTCATCAGGGCTACAAAGGACGGAGACTCTCTGAGAGGCATCATCGCTGCACTCATCATATCCATTCCAATAAAGAGAATACCCAGCCCGGCAACGATCAGTCCGTAGTGATGAATCTTTCTTTTTTTAATGAACACAATAGACGCCACGCCGATGAACGCGAACAGAGGCGCCAGGGCTCCGATATCCAGCGCGATCAGCTGTCCGGTAATCGTGGTACCAATATTCGCGCCCATGATGATCCAAACCGCCTGACGCAGGGTCATCATACCCGAGTTTACAAATCCTACCACCATGACCGTAGTCGCTGACGAGGACTGAATCACAGCCGTGATACCCGCGCCTACCAGCACGCCTAAAAACCTGTTGGCCGTCAGTTTCTCAAGAATCTGCTTCATCTTATTGCCCGCGGCGGCTTCCAGTCCACTGCTCATCATCTGCATGCCATAAAGGAACAATGCCAGTCCGCCTAAAAGGCTGAAAAAATCTGTAATCTTCACGTTTCCCCTCCACAGTTATCCTGTACTTTTTTCTTTTTTTTCAGTAATAAAACATTCACCTATATCTTTATACCTGTTCTCTTCCATTCCCGCAAGAACTTATACATAGATTTAACATAACTTTACATAGATTTAACATATGCCTGATATAAGCTTCACTTATTTTTATATTATAGGAAATTACTCCAAATTGTTCTAAACTGTAAAACTGTAATATACAAATCTGGCGCGCGAAGTGTACTTGCACGCTTTGTTCTTTGTAAATTATGTTGTCCTTACGCGTTCGCGCCATCTGCTGCCAGATTCTCAAACAGGTCAGTAATGGGATCCCCCTTACTCTGAAATTCGCAGGCATTGAAGGGAATTCCTCCCGCCGCCTGGGGCCATACGCCTACCGTGTGATCTATATAATAAGGACCAAGCCCGCTTTTCTCAATTTCCTCCATAGACAGGTCCCTGGTAAGCTGATGAACGATCGTGGACACCATTTCCAGATGTGCCAGCTCTTCGGTTCCAACATCGTTCAGTACAGCGGCGGCCATACGGTTCGGCATCGCGAACCTCTGAGACAGGTAGCGCAGAGACGCGCTGATCTCGCCATCCGGGCCGCCGTACTGACTCATGATAAACTGGGCCAGCTTCGCGTTTGGCGTTTTGATATTTATCGGATACTGCAATCTTTTTTCATAATTCCACATAGACTATCTGCACCCTCCTTCCTTTTCCCAGGGGAACGGCTGCTCCATCCATTTCCAGGTATTTCCATCGGTTTCCAGAGCGTCGTCAACGGTCAGGGGGCCGTAATTCCTTGCGTACTCCGTCATCAGTTTTTTACGCTGACAGGCCTGCTCCTTGTAAAAAGCAAGAGCCTCCTCGCAGCAGGGATGGGTGTCCAGATACAAGAGGATATCGTTTACAGCAAAGCTTACCTCATTTATTCTCTGAAGGAGCCTTGCGCGGGCGTCAGACTGCATATGATTCATCATCTCCGGACACCTCTCTTTCCGCAAAACGGCCTGCAAAGCTGAGGAAAGATGGTTCCTACGCTCAGCGCATAGCAAAGATCATAGGTATCGGTAAATTTCTGGCAGGGAACGTAAGCCATTGCCGGTTCCATGTGATCTACATGCTCATACATTTCCTTATCTCTGGAAGATGTGCCCCGCATACGGCAGGCACAAGACGAAGGCTGTCTGTTCTGACTGTATGCAAACTGTCTTTCCGCCGGACGGCCTGCCGGACAGCTTCTCGCCATCCCGCAGGTAGCCTGATAGGGGCGGGCACAGGGACGGTTCATATTACAATTTTCCATGAACATCATCCTTTCTGTTTTATTTATATTTCTCTTTATTTTATGTTATAAAATCAGAAAGGTGCGCATAGCAGACATCTGAGCTTTATACATGCCCCTGCTTTTCCTCTTTGTGATGAACGTAAACCTCCATTTGATTATACGGAATTACAATTCCGTTTGCGTCAAATTCCTCTTTGATCCTCTCATTCAGCCTCCATTTTGTGGGCCAGTACACCTCTGTAGGAACCCATACCCGGAGACCGACGACCACCGCGCTATCCGCAAGCTCGTCCACAAAGACCACCATCTCGCTCTCCTCGCCCTGGGTGTCAGGATCCCTCAGAAGAATATCCGTCAGAAGCTCCTTTGCCTTCTGTATACTTGATTCATAGGAAATTCCTACCTTGATCTCCAGCTTCCGGCTGTCCTTGGCCGTCGCATTGATAATGGTACTGTTGGACAAAGTGCCATTGGGAACCACGATCTTTTTGTTGTCCGTAGTCAGAAGCGTAGTATAGCACATCTCAATTCTGGCCACCGTACCCTCGCATCCGTTCTGCTGGTTCTGAACAATATAATCCCCCACCACGAACGGTTTAAACATCAGAAGCAGAATACCTCCCGCAAGATTCGCCAGGCCGCCCTGAAGAGCAAGACCTACCGTCACGCCCGCGCTGGCAAGAAGAGCCGCCACGGAGGATTCCTCAACCCCAAGGCGGACTGCTATATTGAAAATCAGCAAAATATAAAGCGTCGCCTTTCCCGCTGAACAGACAAACTGGATCACGCCGGCATCCAGGCGGGCTTTTTCCAGTGATTTGCGTACTATTTTAATAATCCATTTGATCAGCTTTCTTCCAATAAGAAACGCAAGGATTGCCATGACCACCTTCAGTCCGAAGCCTACAATGGCCGGAAGCTGACTGGAAAGATAGTTTTTGATATCCAGAATTTCCTTCAGATTTTCTTTCACACCGTCAATCCCCATCTGGGAAAGGCCTTCGTCTACCTTATCCACTGTTTCTTTTACAGTATTCGCGTCCATAAGCTTCCTCCCTTCTTTATTCTTGATTTTTCACCATAGCTCCGGCGCGGAACTACTTTTAATATATCACAGCATCCCCGGAGCCACAAGTCCGCGCCAAATATTGCCGCAGACTTCACCCTAAGATATTATGGAATACGGACTCCTCAAAAAAACGTAAAAAATCCATAAAAAGCAGCCCCGTTAAAAGTATATTTTCAACAATTATAAGTATATTTTTCTATTCAAAATTCAAAAGAACAGTGCTATAATTGTCTGGATATACGATAACTATATTACAACGGAGGAAATCATGCATATCATTATTGTCGGGTGCGGAAAGGTAGGCCGCACTCTTGCAGAACAGCTTCAGGAAGAAAATACGGATCTATACCTGATCGACACTGTGGAAAAGACTATCAACGATGTCACCGAGGACGTGGACGCCATGGGCATTGTAGGCAACGGCGCAAGTATCAACACACTCATGGAGGCAGGGATCGACACTGCCGATATTCTTATTGCCGTTACCGCCTCAGATGAACTCAATCTGCTCTGCTGCCTGATCGCGCAGAAGACCGGGCACTGTCATACCATAGCCCGGGTGAGAAATCCTGTTTACAGCCAGGAGATCGGATTTATCAAAGAGAAACTCGGCATTTCTATGATCATCAATCCCGAATTAGCCGCTGCAAGAGAAATATCCCGCCTGCTTCGTTTTCCGGCAGCTATCAAAATCGACCCATTTTCCAGAGGCCGGGTTGAGCTTCTAAAATTTAAGGTGCTTCCCGAATTTGGTCTCGATGGAATGACAGTTTCCAAGATCACGGAAAAATACCGCTGCGATATTCTCTTTTGCGCGATTGAAAATAAAAATGAGCTTTCTATTCCGGGAGGCGACCATATTATACATGACGGAGATTTTGTATCCATCATCGCGACTCCTCAGAATACCGCGCTGTTTTTCAAGAAAATCGGCTTTAAGACCCACCAGGTCAAAAGCGTGCTCATCATCGGCGGAGGAACCATTTCCATCTATCTCGCCAAAGCGATGGCAAGCACCAAGATACCTGTAAAAATTGTAGAGCAGGATCCTCAGCGCTGTGAATTTCTCAGCGAACAACTGCCTGAGGCCACCATCATCAACGGCGACGGGACCGACCGCTCTCTTCTTTTCGAGGAAGGGCTGGAAACAGCCGGAGCCTTCGTCACTCTGACGAATCTGGACGAGGAGAATATTTTTCTCTCCATGTTCGCTAAAACAGTTTCAAAGGCCAAGCTTGTCGCCAAGGTAAACCGTCTTCCCTATACAGATATCATTGACGATCTGGATATCGGAAGCGTCATTTATCCCAAATATCTTACGGCGGATTCCATTCTCCGGTATGTCCGTGCGATGCAGAACACCATCGGCAGCAATGTAGAAACGCTTTATCACATTCTGGATAATCAGGCGGAGGCCCTGGAGTTCGCCATCCACGATTACTCGTCTGTGGTGGGAGTTCCTCTCTCAGAGCTTAAGCTGAAGAAGAATCTTCTGGTGTGCTGCCTGTCCCGAAACGGCATCATCCGGATCCCGCGAGGTCAGGACAGTATACAGATAGGCGATAATGTTATCATTGTAACCACGCACAAGGGACTTCACGACATCTGCGACATTCTTGAAAAATAAGGAGCTCGGTTATGAATTATCGGATCATTGCCTACATTGTAGGATGGGTTTTAAATCTGCAGGCAGTATTTATGGTACTCCCCTGCATTACCGCAGTTATTTATCAGGAAAAAGAAATTTTTTCTTTTCTGATCTCCATGGCAGTCTGTCTTGCGCTGGGGCTTCCTTTCACCGTAAAAAAGCCCCAAAACAAGGTTTTTTATACAAAAGACGGATGTGTCGCCGTAGCTTTAAGCTGGATTGCCCTCAGTCTCACCGGCGCGGTTCCCTTCATCATCAGCGGAAGCATTCCGCATCCAATAGACGCAATATTTGAAACTGTTTCCGGCTTTACAACTACAGGTTCCAGCATCCTGACGGATGTAGAGGCGCTCCCCTACTGTATGCTTTTCTGGAGGAGCTTTACTCATTGGATCGGAGGTATGGGAGTCCTCGTTTTTCTCCTGTCCCTTCTCCCGCTTGCGGGAGGTTATCATATGAACCTGATGCGCGCGGAAAGCCCCGGGCCTTCTGTCAGCAAGCTTGTGCCTAAGGTACAGTCCACAGCCAAAATCCTGTATTCCATATATTTCGGAATGACTGTGCTTCAGATCATTCTTCTCCTTCTGGGAAGGGTGCCTCTCTTTGATACTCTCTGCATCACCTTCGGCTCCGCCGGAACCGGGGGCTTTGGAATAAAAAACAACAGCATGGAGGATTACAGTACATACTGCCAGGTTGTTACCACAATTTTTATGATCGCTTTTGGGGTGAATTTTTCGGCTTACTACCTGATCCTGACCAAAAAATTCCGGCAGGCCTTCTCCATTGAAGAGGTACGCTGGTATTTTGGAATTATCTTCGCCGCTATTGTGATCATCGCAGTCAATACAAGAGGCATGTTTTCAGGAATCGGGACCGCGGTCCAGCAGGCCGCGTTTCAGGTGGGATCCATCATTACCACGACAGGTTTTTCCAGCACGGATTTCAACGCATGGCCGTCCCTGTCCAAATCAATCCTCGTGCTTCTGATGTTTATCGGGGCATGTGCCGGAAGCACCGGCGGCGGAATCAAGGTTTCCAGAATTGTTCTGCTGTGTAAAGCAGCCAGCAAGGAGCTGCAGTTATATCTGCATCCTAATGCGGTCAAAAAGATCAAGATGGATCACAAAACCGTACCTCATGAAATGCTGAGATCCACCAACATTTTTCTCAGCGTCTATCTGGTGATCTTCGCGGTCTCTGTTTTGATCATAGCCATCGACAACTACGATCTGGCCAGCAGCTTTACCTCTGTTGCCGCCACCTTAAACAATATTGGACCCGGACTGGAGATTGCCGGCCCAATGGGGAATTTCAGTCCCTTCTCCTATCGTTCCAAGTGTGTGCTGATCTTCGATATGCTTGCGGGACGGCTGGAAATCTTCCCTCTGCTGCTGCTGTTTTTCAGAGGAACATGGAAGAGATTTTAAGATTTATCAAATTTTTTTCACATTTTCTTCAAAGAGCCATCACATTTTCTTCACATTTATGGTCTATATTATTTAACATAGAAAGCGATAAGTTTTCTATAAACAAATATTTTTCTTTTTCATACGCGCCGGTACGAAAGTACCGGCCTCCTTCCATTTATGGGCGGATTTTTTTACATTTTCCTTGTACAGAGAATGTACCTGCATTCCATAATATTACAGCTCCCTCTCATCAGACGATCAATATCTGATGAGAGGGAGCTGTTTCTATTCAGCCAAAAGAACTGCCGGATCACTGAAGATTCTCACTGATCACCTGCCAGATGCTGCTGTTCTCAAATCCCAGCTTCCACTGAGCCACGCCCGCAAGCTGGTATTTCGGGATCAGCTTCACCTTCTCCGCTATGGACTGCGCGTCCTCAAGCCAGATCTCATAGGTGGAATCCTGGGTCTCATATGAGCCGTAATTCTGCCCTACGCTTCCATCCCAGACAGTCTGCACCTGATTTTCCGTGATGACCTGCTGCGCCTGGTCCATTCCAATCGCTTCGCTGGTCAGAGCGCCTCCTGTCTGCTTCCACAATCTTGTATAAAACGGTATCGCCAGGATCGTCCGCTCAGCCGGAACCTCGGCCAGCGTATCCTGAACCCCTTTCTCCACCCACGGCAGAGAGGCCACAGATCCTGCTTCTTCTGATCCTACATAATGTTCGTCATATCCCATAATAATGACATAATCCACTACCTGTCCCTGTTCCCTGCGGTCGTAATGGCTGGTAAAGTCTTCCGGCACAGGATTATCTACAGAAAGTATCAGATTATTTTTGTGGCACTCTATGGACAGCTCTCTGAGAAACTGGAGAAAATGCGGTCCCGCGTCTTCGCTTAACGACTCAAAATCTACATTGATGCCGTCCAGCCCTGTACTGGCCGCCGCTGCCATCAACTGGCTGATGATATTCTGGCGGGAGGAAAGCTGTGAAAGCGTTTCCGTTGTGCTGACATCCGCCGTAAAATTATCTATCAGGCCCCAGACCTGCAGCCCTTTTTCATGAGCCTGATTTACATAGTCCGCCGACGATATATTGGCAATATTTCCCGCCGTATCCTGCAAATAAAACCAGGTAGGAGAAATCACATTCACACCGCTGATATTCGCCGTAGCGTCAGCCAGATACGAATTGGCCTCCTGGGTCGTAACCTGATGCCAGGCCAAATTCACCGGCTGATCCATCTTAAGGTATGTGTACTCCTCCTTCTGAAAATCCCGTGAAAACGCAGTGGTTTCGGCTGCGGAAATATCTTTCTTCCTCACATACCCCACATAACCGTCCATCGTACCCACCTGCGTCCACTCCTCCAGCTCCTCCAAAAAGATCAGCTCCGTGTCTTTTGGTACTTCTGTCAGAACCGGTGATTTAATCCCGCCTCTGTAGCGGATACAGGTATCTCTTAATGTCTTTGCCGTGCTGACTTCATTGAATTGGTACTGAATCGCTACTCTTGCAGGATTCTCATTTCTGTAAACATCCAGATCCGTAAATTTCTGTACAAAGGACAGACTCAGATACACGGTCCCATCCTTCAGCCACACCTCTCCGTCTCCTGATTCAGAGGCAGGATAATACTGGAGCTCTGACGGAGTGGCATAGAGGATCTGCTGACTGGCGCTGTCCCAGTAATATCTCTGGTTCAGATATGTATTTACCACGTCAAGCGGCAGATACACCTGATCTCCTGAAATCCGGGCCCGGGCCTCCATAATATCAGTTCCCAGAACCACTGCTGCTTCACCATCGCCAACCGCGCCGTAGTACTCTGTCAGATCCATACGCTCCTTGGTTGGAATATATTTTGAAATAATGTGAACCCCAAGGCCGGCCGCTGTCAGCAGAAGAACCAGACTACAAACAATTACAGCAGGCATATATTGCTTTTTCATTTGCTTCTTTACTTGCTTCTTCATTAGATTCTCCCTCTCGGTGCAAAGTTTTCATGTTTTAACGCTTCCTCCTGAAAGGACAGGTCTTCTTATTATATCATATTTTAAAATGAATGCATTAGAAAAATAGAGTTTTTATACTTTTTTCACATTTTGGGTAATCGGAGGATACCGCTCTCCTCCTGCCACAAACAGATAAGGACGCCGATCGTATGTTATCCATGTGAAAGGATCTCTCCGCATGGTCAAGCATGAAAGGGGATTCTCTGCCTTTGCGGAGAGATCCTTTTTGTCCCCGTTTTATGCCGGCTACAGGATACCGCGTCAGTCCGGGGAGCTTACGAAGCGGATGCTCCGTTTTCTGTGATATATTTTCTTCTCTCGTCCCTCCTTTCCTTTTACTGTGATTTCAGAAAACACCTGATAGGTTTTAAGAAAATGCTTCCGCCATATAACCGGGCTTTATCCTTTTTCATCAGGCACAAAGTGCAAGGTTATCCGTCCGGTATCCTTTGACACCTTAATCTTATCCGGGAATACTGTCTGTGACTCGGCAGAAACGCCGCAGGACGCCCAGGGGGCAATGAAAGGTAAAATAGAAATCAGTTATATATAAGCGAATCTCCGCGCTTCCTTCTGACCAGATTATATGCAGAAGATTTTCTTATTCCTTATTATAGCTTTTTCTCCCGGCGTTGCAATAGGTTCCGTCAATTTATAAAAAATTTTCGATTTTATTTCCAAATATTTTATAAATAGGTAAATTGAATTTCTTTACAATGTCTGTATGTGTGGTATATAATATAAGCTAAGTTGGGATGCATTTTCAACGAAGGCATTTGTACAGCAGAGGTTTGGATATTTTATCCTTCCGGCCGTACATAAAAAGTCATGGACTATACTCTGCCGGTATGATTCTTTCATATAATAAGAGAAGGCAGGATCAAAAGAATAGGATGTGATGATATGAAAATAGAAAAAATCAATGAAAACCAAATCCGCTGTACGCTTACCAGAGAAGACCTGGAGCTGCATCAGATCCGGCTCAGTGAACTGGCCTACGGAACCGAAAAAGCCAAAAAGCTTTTTCGCGACATGATGCAGCAGGCACAGGTACAGTTCGGATTCGAGGCTGACAATATCCCTTTGATGATCGAAGCGATTCCGGTAAATATGGACAGCATTATTCTGATCATCACCAAGGTGGAGGATCCGGAGGAGCTGGATACACGCTTCTCGAAATTCACTCCATACAAGGACCGCGGTCAGACGGATTCCGTTCAGTTGGACGGAGCCGATAATATCATAGATATTTTCCAGAAATTATGCGAAGCAAAGGCAAAGAGCGCTGCCCAGAAAACCGCCGCCCAGCCGGAAGAACCGGCGGCTCCGGCCCCATCCGTAAGTATCATACGGCTCTACAGCTTCTCTCATCTGGATGATGTGATCGACGCCTCTCATGGGCTGAACGGTTTCTTTACAGGCCAGAACACCTTATACAAAGAAACGCACAACGGCCGGTATCAGCTTGTTCTTCACCAATCGGACTGTACGCCCGAGGACTTTAACAAGGTATGCAATATTCTGTCGGAATACGGGAAAGGCAAAGCCTTTACTCCCGCCGGGGAGGCTTATCTGAAGGAACACGGAGAGCTGATCTCAATAAATGCACTTCAACAGCTTGCACAGCTTTGAACATGACTTATGCTTTCATTATCTGAGCCGCCTTTACCGGCTCTCTGATTCGGGAAATGTTTTTTTCTGAAACAGCCCATAAAAAACCCGGGAACAAATTGTCAGAACAATCTGTTTCCCGGTTTTTTCATGAGCATTTTTATCAATAATTATTCCGCGAGAAAATCATTGATCTGCTGTACAAGAATGTCCGCGTCCATTCCATGAACCATTGCAGCCTCTTCCAGAGATTCCATCTGAGAGGACGGGCATCCAATACAATGCATACCTGCTCTCATAAGAATTGCTGCAATATTCGGGTTTAACGCAAGAAGCTGACCGATCAGCATGTCTTTTGTGACCTTTGCCATTACCGTTTCCTCCTTTTATATAAATTCTATCATATCTCTGATAATCCACTGTGATACTCACAGCAAATTTATTATAATACATAATTAGTCCGGAATCAACGGGCAGAGAATAAAATTATGTTTATAATTTTATACTTGTAATCCCGGAGCAGATATATTAGAATAACGATATAGAACCTGTGAAGGTACTAACGAGAAAAAAGGAGGATTATAATTATGGCATATGTAATTTCTGATGAGTGCGTAAGCTGCGGTACATGCGAAAGCGAGTGCCCGTCCGAGGCTATTTCTGAAGGCGCAGAGCATTACGAAATCGACGCTGACGCTTGCGTTGACTGCGGTACATGCGCAGATGTCTGTCCGACAGAAGCTATCCATCCGGCTGAATAATTCATTCAATACATAATCTGTCTTTGACAGTTTTTCTGGATGATGGCATCATAAAAGCTGCAGCCCACCGCTGCAGCTTTTTTCTATTTTCTTCTTGTTTTCTTTTCATTTGAGGCCGCCGCTGCCTCGCGTCTCGCCATCTGCTGTCTGCGGATCGCCAGATCAAGAGAACGGCATCTTTCCTCATCCTCATTTTTTGACTGTATTTCCTGGGTGATCAGCCGCTCCAGAATTGCCTGAAACTCAAGAATCTTGGGATTCACAGCCTCTTCCTCCTCCGGATAAACTTCTTCCGCCCCAATTTCTTCCTCAATCTCTGTCTCCTGTACTTCTCCCTCCAAAAGTCTTATTTTGCTTTCTGCAGAACCGGGCGCCGTCCTGGCGATCTGGGGAATCAGATCCCTGATAGCCCTGAGCTGCAGTCCCCGCTTCTTCAGTTCCTTAATATTCATAAAAACCTGAATATCATATCCGGTGTAATAGCGATGGCCAAGTTCGTTCCTGTGAATATTCAGGTCAAGCTCGTCCTCCCAGTAACGCAGGACATATGCCTTCACTCCTGTCATATCCGCAGCCTGCCTGACAGTATACCTTGTCTCCATGCCGCACCTCCTTATGAAATTCCTAGACTTATTATAACAGAGCAGAAGAGGATTTCAATAAAAAACGTTCGACAAGATATTGCCGGAGACTCATAGCATTTCCGCAATTTCTGGGTTATTGCTCACAAAAAAACTGCATATACTATGAAACGACATCATTCCACAGATATGCAGCTTTTCATCCCGACCTGCTTTTTCATTTTCAAAAACCGCAGGTACTGTCAACCGACATCATTCCACAGATATGCGGCTTTCCATCCTGCGCTATTTTTTCATATTCACAAACTGCGTGTACCTTGGCAGCCATACCAGCTCAATGGTTCCAATAGGGCCGTTTCGCTGCTTGGCTATGATCACTTCCGCAATGTCCTTCTTTTCTGTATCTTTATGATAATAATCATCTCTGTACAAAAACATTACCACGTCGGCATCCTGCTCGATCGCTCCGGATTCCCGGAGATCTGAAAGCATCGGCCGGTGATCAGGACGCTGCTCCACCGCGCGGCTGAGCTGGGACAACGCGATTACCGGAACATCCAGCTCACGGGCCAGGGATTTCAGAGAACGGGAAATATCGGAGATCTCCTGCTGTCTGGAATCACTCTTGCCATGTCCGCTCATGAGCTGCAGATAATCGATCATGATAATGCCGAGATTATGCTCCAGCTTGTATTTCCTGCACTTGGAACGAAGCTCCGCAATACTGATCCCAGGCGTATCGTCAATGATCAGATTGGAACGGCCGATAATATCGGCTCCCTCCACAAGCTTTGTCCAATCCTCATCCTTCAGATTACCGGTACGCATATTCTGAGAATCCACATGGGATTCCATTGCAAGGAGACGGTTTACAAGCTGCTCCTTTGACATTTCAAGACTGAAAATAGCAACGGTAATATCCTTACGGAAAGCCATGTACTGAGCAATGTTCAGCACAAAAGCCGTTTTCCCCATTGACGGACGCGCCGCGATCAGCACCAGATCCGAGGCGTGCATTCCGGAGGTCTTATAATCCAGATCCACAAAGCCTGTGGGGATTCCCGTAACGCTTCCTTTCAGCTTTGATGCTTTTTCAATATTGCTGATGGCATTTAAAACCACCTGCTGGATAGGAACGAAGTCACCGCCAATGTTTCTCTGAAGGATCTGAAACAGTTTTTTTTCTGATTCCTCCAGGATCATTTCTGTGCTTTCCTTTTCCAGATAACAGTCATTTGCCACTTCCTCCGTGGCTTTGATCAGACGGCGGAGAATTGCCTTCTCACTGACAATATTTGCGTAATATTTGACGTTGGCCGAGGTAGGAACCGCATCCAGAAGCTCCCTGACGTATTCCATGCTGCTGATGTCAGGGGGAAGATCCTTTTCCCTGAGCCTGTTCTGAAGAGTGACCAGATCCACCGGCTGTCCCTCGTTGCACAGCTCCACCATGGCATCAAAAATAACGCCGTACTGATTCTGATAAAAATCATCACTTGTCAGGATCTCTGAAGCGACCAGAATCGCGTCTCTGTCCATCAGCATAGAGCCGATCACTGACTGCTCCGCCTCAATGCTGTGAGGAAGTATTCTCTTGATCAGCGCTTCTTCCATATCCTGTATTCCTCCATGCTACGCTTCTTTTACCCACACCTTCAGGCTTCCGGTAACCTTCGGATGAAGCTTCACAGGCACCTGGGTCACGCCAAGGTTTCTGATCGGAGTCGGAAGCTGCAGCTTCTTTTTGTCGATATCCAATCCAAGCTGCTCTTTTGCAGCCTCGGAAATTTCCTTTGTGGAGACGGAGCCGAAAGTTCTTCCGCCTTCGCCCACCTTAAGCGTCAGTATGATCTCCTTCGTTTCCAGCTCCTTGGCAAATGCCCGGGCCGCCTCAAGATTCTCCTGGGCTATTTTTTCCGCATTTGCCTTCTGCAGCTTGAGATCATTGAGATTTTTCGGAGTAGCCTCCACTCCCAGTTTTTTGGGAAGGATCATATTGCGGGCGTAGCCGTCGCTGACATTTACAACTTCTCCCTTTTTGCCGAGGGATTTTACATCTTGCAATAAAATTACTTTCATTTTAAGTCTTCTTCCTCCTGATACAACTCGTCAATGATGCCCTTCAGCATCTCTTCTACTTCTTCCATAGGACGTTTTACCTGGGCGCCGGCAATATTCAGATGGCCGCCCCCGCCCATTTTTTCCATCATGACCTGAACATTCACCTCATCGATAGCCCTTGCGCTGATGTAGACCTCTTTATTATAGCTTGTCAACACAAAAGAAGCCTTCACACCCGCGATATTCAGGAGCTCATTGGCGGCCTGGGCGCCTACTACAGTCGGACTCTCCAGACCCTCGCTGGGACATTTCGCGATAGCGAAATATTTTCTGTAAATGTCCGCTGTCCGCACTGCCTCCGCCCGCGCTTTATAGGAATCAATATTGTCTCTGAGCATCTTGCGGACTCTCGTCATATCCGCTCCGCAGCGTCTCAAAAAGGCGGCCGCCTCAAAGGTACGGACTCCCGCTCTTGTGATAAAGTTGTTCGTATCAATGACAATTCCCGCATAAATACAGTCAGCCTCAATATTTCTCAGCCGAAGATCATCGGAAAAGTACTGCAGGATCTCCGCCACCATCTCGCAGGTAGAAGAAGCGTAGGGCTCCACATAGGACAAAACCGCGTTCTCGATGATCTCGTTTCCTCTGCGGTGATGATCCAGAACCACGATAGTTCCGGTCATATACAGGAGCTCCTGACACTCCGTATAGCTGGGCTTATTGGTATCCACCACAACAACTACCGTATTATCGTCCACCAGCTCCATTGCCTGAGACCGGTCAATAAACATGGAGGGCTCGTAATCAGGATTATTCATATATCCCGCCATCAGCGGACGGATCGAGGTGGAAGGATCGTTCACCACAATATGCACCGGTTTCCCCAGCGTTTTGCCCGCCCGGTAAATACCGATGGCAGCGCCAAGGGCGTCCACATCCGTGATCTTGTGTCCCATTACCACTACCCGCTCCTTAGTGCTCATAAACTCCTTCAGGGCCTGGGCCTTTACACGGGCCTTTACGCGGGTGGTCTTTTCCATCTGCTGGGCTTTTCCGCCGTAATAGGTGATGGAGTCTCCGTTTTTGATCACCACCTGGTCGCCTCCGCGCCCCAGGGCCATCTCTATTGCGATACGGCAGTATTCGTAATTCTGGAGATAGTTAGCCGCATTCAGGCCGACGCCGATACTTAAGGTCACTGTCATCTCATTTCCGATATTGACCGTTTTTACCTCGTCAAGGATATGGAATTTCTGCTCCTTCAGCGCCTCAAGAGAGCTCTGGCGCATGATCAGAAAGTACTTGTCCTTTTCAATTTTTTTGACCAGTCCGTCATAGTTGGAAAAATACTTGGTGATCTTCCGGTCGATCAAGGCGATCAGAAGAGACCTTCTGACATCCTCCACGCTTTCGAGAGCTTCCTCATAGTTATCCAGGTAAGCAAGGGCAAGCACAAGCTTATTGTCCTCATTGGCCTGGATATATTCCTTCAGTTCAGTCTCATCATAAAGATACATGGCGATGAGACTTGTATTCTGGGAAACGCCCTCAAGAACCTCTGAATGGATCATGGATTCTCCCAGAAGAACCCGCTGCATGGAGATCCTGTAGGTCCGGTCTCCCACCTGAGTGCTGATCTCTGAAATTTCCCTTTCCTCGGGCACCGGGAGTTTATCCCGGGTAATATCCGGGAAAATAGTACCCACATTTTTTCTGTAGAACTGATCCACTCCTGTCAACTGGGCGAACACCTTATTTGACCAGATCATTCTTCCTTCCATGTCCATGATCGCGTAAGGCAGGGCAAGCTCCTCAAGCACTCTCTTTTCCAAAAACTCATACTGACTGGCAAAGGCCACAAGATCATTAAACATCTGGGGCCTGTGATACATGAGGATTCCTATGGCGCACGCCAGGTAGATCAGCGTTCCTGCCGTTACAATAAGTCCGGCCTTCAGATCCGCCAGATATACAAGCGCGTTCAGGGCGATCAAAAGCGCGGTCAGATACAACGGCCACCGGGCAATATGCTTTAAATGCCCGCGTAATTTAAATTTACCATTCATAGCCTTCATTACCATTCATTTCATATAAATTAACAAGAATCTGGTTCTTATTATAACAGATTCCCGCCTATTTTACCATATGAATTTCTATCATAGGAAGGTTGCTGCATATGAAAATGCCGCTGTCAGCCTCTGACAGCGGCATCATGATCATTTTCAATTAGTCCTGAACGTAAGGCATCAGTGACAGATGACGTGCTCTCTTGATGGCAACAGTCAGAGCTCTCTGGTGCTTCGCGCAGTTTCCGGTAATTCTTCTGGGAAGAATTTTTCCTCTCTCGGAAACATACTTTCTCAGTTTTGCTACATCCTTGTAATCGATCTCATTGTTTTCCTTGCCGCAGAATACGCAAACTTTTTTTCTTCTGCGTCCGCCTCTTCTCTTCATGGGAGAGTCCGGTCTTTCGCCTCTATTGTAAGCCATGATACATTCCTCCTATTCTTTCAGTTTTTATGCTTCGCAGAATCATCCTTTCTGCAAAGAAACTACGGGCCGCTGCCTAACAGCCTTAACCGGTCTAGTTAAACGGCAGTTCCTCGTCAATTCCATCCGGAATATTCATAAATCCGTCTGCGCTGGCCGCGCTTGGAGCCGGCATGGACGGCGCCGGAGCAGCGCTCTGCTGCGGGTGAGACGCCGCGTAATTATCGCTGGCGGCCTTGCTCTCAGCAAATTCCTGTTCCTCCACAACTACCTCTGTGGTATACACCTTCTGGCCTTCTCTGTTCGTATAGCTTCCGGTCTGGATCCGGCCGCTTACTACAATACGGATTCCCTGATGGAAATATTTTTCTGCAAATTCCGCTCCACGTCCGAATACAACACAACTGATAAAATCAGCGGTGGCTTCTCCGTCACGCCGGAATCTTCTGTCTACTGCCAGTGTATATCTGGCGATCGCCAGAGCGTTTTCCCCTGCGGTATAACGAACCTCTGGGTCTCTTGTCAAGCGTCCCATTAAAATTACTTTGTTCATTTTTCTACCTCTTCTTCTGATAAGTGAACGGGTTTCTTAATGGTGCTTTCTAAAATCCATCTGCAAAAGACTATGCATCCTTGCGGACAACAAGATATCTTAAAACATTGTCCATGATGCGTACATGTCTTTCTACTTCCGCAGGACACTGTGCGTCTGCTTCAAACTGAATGAAATAGTAGAAGCCTTCATGCATTTTCTGAATTTCGTAAGCTAATTTCTTCTTACCCCATTCTTCCACTTCTGTGATGGTGCCGTTGTAACGGGTGATGTAGCCTTTTGCCTTCTCAACAACCGCGTCGCGTACTTCGTCTTCCACTTTGGCACTCACAACTAATGCTAACTCGTACTTGTTCATGCTTTTTACCTCCTTATGGTCTTTATGGCCCTCTGCCTGTCCAGAGAGCAAGGATATGAAAATATATCACAGTTGATTATTCTATCATACACATTCCCGGATGTAAAGGATTTTTTTGCCGGATAAATAATTTCCTTGAATGAAAATCTAAATTCCACCTCTATGCTGAATTTAGTCTTACACTCCTA
>DSLMC04103__coassemble_665_pt1 | contig 21643 bp, 15 predicted proteins | sample DSLMC04103__metabat2_high_PE_018 | metagenome-assembled genome bin DSLMC04103 | reverse complement strand
AATCTGGCGAACGAATTTCATTGACTTTTTTATTGCCCTGGGGTAAGATGAAACCATCTTAACAAGCAGGAACATCCGCCTGCTCGCCCTTCTTCTGAAGGGAATCGGGGTAATTTCCATATAATATTTTTATAAAAACTTATCTGGCAATTTGCCGCGTCTAAGCGGAGAAAACGGGGGAATAACCATCTCAGATGAAGTGTTCCGCGGCTGTGCGCGGCAGGTAAATGACATTCTATCAGAAATATCCGTGCAGGATTCTGTACGGCATTTTCGTCACAAACCGGAAGATTGAAGAGATTTTCTCTTTGATCTTATATAAAAAGATTCGCCGCTTTTTCCTGTTTTATGGCAGGAGTCTGTAGAGTACATATACTCGTCTTTTTTTATCTTCTGGTGGCATTCGACAATTTCTTCTTATCCCTTCCATATCTGATCCTGAAATAAATACAGGAGAAAGCAGGCGCAGTCTATGAAAAAAATTTTGCGGGGCAGATCCCCGCCGGAAAAATAAAAACAGAAAGAGAGAAACTATATGAAAAAAGCAGAACGGGCAGGACGGTTTTTTTGTACAGTGCTTGCGGCGGCGGGAGCTGTTTTCCTGCTGCTTCCAGTATGGGGGATCCGGGCGGACGTGGTTCTTTCAGGTTCAATGGAGCCGGTTCTGAGAACAGGGAGCATTATTTTTACAGATACAGAAAATACAGCGCCAGAGCCTGGCGATATTATTACCTACCGCCTGGGAAACGCCTGTGTCACACACCGGGTCGTGGATAAGGACGGAGATTATTTTATTACAAAAGGAGACGCCAATGACGGAGAAGACGCGTCGCCGGTGAAAAAAACACAGATTGAAGGAATTGTCCTATTTTCAGTTCCTCTGTTGGGATATGCCGCCGTCTTTTTTCAGAAAAAGACAGTGTTCTGCCTGCTTTTGCTCATGCTTGCGCAGGAAATTATATTTTTGATCATCCAAAGGAAAGGAGAGCGCAGAGAAAAGTGCGCGGGAAAGCCCTATGAATAGAAATATAAAAAAAGCAGTTTTGCTGTCAGGAGTTCTATGTCTGGCATCTATAGGAGGTGTGTCGGCCTATCTTACCGATTACGACAAGGCTGCTAATGAATTTACGGTAGGCAAAGTTGAAATTGAACTTGATGAACCGGGCTGGAATCCGGAAGAGCACACTAAAATTGAACCGGGTAAAGAGATCAAAAAGGATCCTCAGATTAAAAATACAGGTGTGAACGATGCTTTTGTTTATCTGGAGATCGCGGTACCCATGGCAAATGTAACAGCCGCGGGACAGGACGGCAGCCGTCTGGAGCAGAAGCTGCAGGAGCTTTTTTCTTTTCAGGCGGGGGACAAATGGACCAGTCTCAGCGCTAAGGCCGGCGGGGACAGCAAGGTCTATGTCTATACATATAACGAGATTGTGAAACCGGGGGAAACGACGGAGCCTCTTTTTGAGACAGTGCAATTTTTGAATATTATTGAAGGGCAGCTTGATTCACAGAAGCTGGAGATACCTGTACGGGCATATGCTATCCAGACGGCGTATACAGGGGACGGGGAAGAAACGGTACTGGATCAGGCCAGGGCAGCCTATGAAAAATATGTAGCCCAGAACCGGGATCAGGAAGGGCAGGCCACCATATGACCGCTGTGTGAGAAAGGAAACAGGTAAAATTATGAAGCACAGAAAGAAAATGAAGGTTTTTCCTGCAGCCTGCCTGGTATGTGCGGCAGGAATTTTTGGGATCGGCAGTACGGCTGCGTATCTGACCTCTTTCGACAAGGCGGAAAACAGCATATCTGTCGGGAGCAATACGACAGGTATAGAAGAGGAATTTCCGGATCCCTCCCCCGCGCCGGTGGAGGAAAATCCTGAGTATGAAAAAAAGGTCTGGATTTCGAATACCTCACCGGAGCAGGAGGGTTTTCTGGCGGACTGTTATGTGAGAATGGCCGTTGGATGCTCTCACAGTGATATTTTCCAGGCTGTAGTTTTTAAAGAGCTTGATACTGAAAACTGGATACATGGGGAGGATGGCTATTATTATTTCAGAAAATCTCTGAAGGAGGGAGAATCCACCACTCCGTTGTTTACAGGATTTTATATTGATTCTTCAAAAGTAGACCCGGATAGTCTCAGTCTGATTCCGGAGTTTGAAATACAGCTATATGAAGAATCTGTACAGGCGGAGGGATTTTCAGATTATAAAGAGGCCTGGGCCTCCTGGCAGGATCGTGTCTGAAGGCAGGTGAAAATATGAACAGAACTACAAAAATAACAGCCGTCATATTGTCGGCGGCATTCCTCGGGATAACAGGGACTTACGGATATTTTTCCGACACTCTGAGAGTGACGAATCATATTGCTCTTGGAGATGTGAATATAGGCCTGAAGGAATTTGAGAAAAAGGGAGGCAGAGAAGTAACGTTTGAAAATTCAAAGACAATACTTCCCGGGGCGGTGATTTCCAAAATACCCAGAATAACGAATTATGCCATGCCCTGCTGGATCAGAGCCAGAATTATTTTCAGCAATGAAAATACAGAAACAGACGGTTTGGATGAAACATTGATTTCGGGATTTCCCAAGAACTGGATAAAAAGAGGAGAGTATTACTATTATACGCAAATCCTGAAAAAGAAAGATTCTGTGGATTTATTTCAGACTGTGTCTGTTCCATCCGCATGGACAGAGGAGCACAGCGGACAAAGTCTGGGACTTACAGTACAGGCGGAAGCAATTCAGGCGGCAAATTTTCAGCCGGATTTTGAAGCGATGTCGCCCTGGGGGAATCAGAAGATCCAGCAGTGTGTACATGAACAGGACGGTAACTTTGCGTGTAAAGCAGAGCCGGTGAAGCTGTCTGTTGAGTTCAATGGAAAAGCTCATAAGCTCTTGGCTGTTCCCGGAGATTTTTTCTCTAATATGGGAACCGCTATGCCGGGGGACGTATTTCAGGACACGGTTACGGTGTCAAATACGACAGAAAGCCAGGCGGAAATATGGTTCCGAACCGCGGTTTCGGATCAGAACACGAAGCAGACCGAGATCCTGAAGGGAGTTAAACTGACAGTTTATCTGGATAAAAAACAGGTATATAAGGGAACTCTGGATTCTCCGGAGCTGGAAAAAAATCATTCTCTGGGAATATACCAGCCAGGACAAAAGGGAGAGCTGAAATTCGCTCTTGAGGTACCGGCGGAATGGGACAATGCTTACGCTCTGCGGGACGCTGCTGTTCAATGGATATTCACTGTAAACGAAGACAGCGGGAACGCATCGGAGGAGGCCGGCGGGGGAGACTCATTCACAGAGGCATCCCGGAAAACCACGGACACGAAGGAAGCGGCACCCGTAAAGACCGGCGATATGTCTGCCTATGAAGGCATGGCCGGAATCCTCCTGAGTACGGGAGGTATAGCCCTGGCAGCAGGTATTTATAAGAAGAAAAGGAGGGGAAATTCATGAAAAAAAGAATCGCGCCGATTATTCTTGCTGCTGTAATGCTTTTGTCCATGGCTGGGGTACCCTTTGTATCTGTTGGGAGCGCAGGGTTGGGAAAAACTGTTTTTGCTCAGGAAACCGCGGATAACGAAAAAGAGGCGGAGCCTGGGCCGACGCTTTCTCCCGCGGAGACGGAGGCCGGACTGGAGGAAGAGAATACCGGATTGCAGGAATCGTATTTGGCCAGCGGCGAAGCGGATGGAGATTTTAACGATACTGTTTCCTCTGATGGAAGTACAGAAAAAGAAGAGCCTGCCGGCGGATATCTGGATGGCGGTGAAGTTACGGAAACGGAGACTTCTGAGGAGGTAGATTTTTACGATGGCTCCGATACGGAAAAACTGCCGGGTTCACAGGAGGCCGAGATGGAAGAAGGAGAATCAGATTCATTTGGAATTGAATTTCCGGATACGGCAGAGCAGACAGAAGCTTTTCAGGTACAGATCTCGGACGATAAGACGGAGCATAGCCTGATTCTTTTCTCATCAGATCTGGAGAAACTGGAGAGAGGGATGCTGACAGAGCCGGATTCAGCAGAGCATCCCGCGGAGGAGCAGGAAGTGTTCCATGATCAGACGGAGCTGGCCGGAGAAATATTTACGAAGGGTGATACTGCTTCAGAAGAAATACCTGCGGAAGATGATTCTGCTTCACAAGAAATATACGGAGAAGGCGAAGGCGGGAGCCTGCCGGATTTGGAAACAATCAGGGCGGTTCTGCCTGAGAGTACGGCAGCCTTCCTTACAGAAGAAAATCTGGAGCTTTTGAAGAGACAGATACATGAATACCGGGCGGGTGATAAAGTCAGCTTTTATGTGATTCCTTCCTCCGGGTATGAGGTAAAAACGGTGGAGGCTGAAGCAGCCGGGGAGATTGTTGAAATAACTGCCTTTGGTGATCATATTTATGAGATGGTCATGCCTGGTTCCGATGTTGTGATCAGCGCTGAGGCGGGGCTGACAGAAGAAACAGAGGAATTCGCGGAGGGAGATGATTTAAGCCTATGGGAGAATTCACCGGAATCCGCCGCCGCGCCCAGGAGCGGCATCACAGTACAGAAGGTGGACGCCAATACGAAAATGAATCAGGATTATGCCTTTACCTATGCTTTCCGGGAAGGAGTGACAACGCTTAAATCGATCAGTCGGTATAACGGTACGTTGAATGAGAGACTGCACAACTGGTTTGGAGACAGCAACGGTTTTACAACGGATTACTGTAATTCTTTCTACGGGGCCCTGATCAATGATTCTGCTTATTCCGACCCAATCTCCGTTTTATACAGCAATGTTGGAGAGTATCAGGGAGAGATTGTGGATCTGAAGGTCACGGCAGTGCAGTGGGGAATTGTAAATAATGATCATATAGGCCTTGACGGAACAAAAATATATCCGTGTATCCTGTTCTATAAAGACCGTATCGCTTTTAATACTATTTCTGTAGGCACGGTAAGATTTCAGTTTGAATTTTATAAGCATAACACCGGCACGAAAATCAGCCCGAAAGGACATGTGACTATGGCTGATCTGGACGGCGGTCAGGGTTTCCGCGTTTATGACAACTGGGGAATAAACGGACTCTATATCCGGAACGGTTATGACCACCTGAAGGCGGAGACGGGCACCTCACCCAACGGAAGCGCTTATCTGGATCTGAGAGGGGCCGAGGGTACGGCTACTACAAATTCAGATCCCAAGGGCTGGTGTCAGGTAGACTTCAATGGAACCTTTATTGTGAACTGGCTGGCACAGAACTCGTGGCTTACCGGAAAAGGGCCGATGAACGCGTTTTTCATCTCCACATCTCAGTCGGTTGGAACCTATGAGCCAAATCCTGATCCGGAAAAAAGAACGGGAGACGCCGGGGGTTCGTTTGAGAGCATGGGACAGCACAATACAGAAGGGGACGCCTATGAGATTTATGCGGGAAAAAATTTTGACTATGTGATCGCGCAGAGACTTCTTCCGGGAAATTACAGTAAATTTGAAGTTACGGATACCCTGGACAGTTGTCTCACATATAAATCAGCACAGGTATATACCTCAGGGGGTCAGAATGTGACAAAGTATTTCACGGTTTCTCAGGCTAGGAATACGGTGAGATTCGCGGCTCAGGCCGCTTTCCTCAAAACAGATGAGGCCATGAATGATGTGACCTATTTTTTCCGGATAAACGTAACGGCAAAGGACAATAAAACAATTTCCGGTCATAACCACTACAAATCCAATGTATTCTTCATGAAAAACAGCGCTCAGAGGCAGATTGTTTCCAGTGTGCTGAACGACACCCGGACAACCAACGACACTTATGTGACAGGCCGTATAACAGGAAGCTTTTCGGTCAGAAAGGTAGACGGGGAGGATGCCGGAAAAATTCTTACGGGCGCGGAATTCAGGCTGTATCAGTGGAACCGGAATCAGAATCAGTATATTTTTTTAAAGAATATGAGTTACAGCGAGGGAAAAAAGGTCTATGAATCAGGAACACTGACTTATACAGAGGAAAATCAGGGGAAATTCCGGATCATGGAATCGAAAGCGCCTCCTGGATATGAAGGAGGCTGGCAGAAAGATGTGGATATTTCTGCGGCAGGGGTCAATGAAATATATGAAGCCAAAAACAGTAAAATAAAAATGAAGTACGGACGAGTTTCCATTCTTAAGAAAGACAGCATTACAGGAGAGGTAATTGAAGCCGGAGACGGTGAATTTAAGATTCTCCAATGGAACCAGGAAACGGGAGAATATGAAGATACTGTGGAGAAGAGTTCTGTTGTATACGACGCCGGTACGGGCAGGTATTTGTCAGAAGGTTTTGAAATAAATGATTTGAATGCAGGTAAATTTAAAATAGTTGAAAGCAAAAATCCCACAGGATATGAGGGAAGCTTTGAGAAAGAGTTTGTTTTCGACACGTCAGGCCAGGAGGAACAGACGGCGGAGCTTACGGTACTCAACAGTCCGGTTGTCCTGCCAGCGGGAGAGATCACTGTTGTAAAAAAGATCAAAGAGGCTGATATTATCTGGGCTCATGGAAATCCGGTATTTCGTTTTCGGGTAAGCGGTACGGACGCGCGGGGAAAGGAGCATACTTATGAAGATTTTGTGGAATATCAAAGGAGCAGTTACATAGTAAAAGACGGTTATGCGGTTTTGAGCTGTACCTTCGAGAACATTCCCATAGGAAATTATACAGTCAGCGAGCTTGAAACTCTCCGGTATGAATTTGAGAGCGTCGTCGCTGATACGGATAATGTGTCCATTTCCGGCGAAACAGGAATGGCGGAGCTTGATCCAAAGCATCTTCAGGCAGGACTTACCTTTGTAAACCGGAAAACGCTGTATGACCGCTACAGTCATACAGACGTGATCAGGAATATCATTCCTGTTCTTCCCTGAGACGGCGGCGCCGTACAGCGAATAATGCCCCTGACAGCGCCGGGGCAGTTTCAGAGATCCTCTCGGGGAGACCTGCCTGTGTGACGCTTATACAGCCGGTAAAAGTTGGAAATATTATTGAATCCACATTCCATGGCAATATCGGTTACGCTGCTGTCTGTATTTTTCAGAAGTTCCCGGGCATGAGAAATCCGAAGACGGGTCACATATTCGCTGAAGCTGACATTTGTCACCTTGCGGAAGTAGGTGGAAAAGTAGCTGGGGCTCATATAAGCGGCTCCGGCGGCTTCCTCCAGAGTGATTTTGCCGCAGAAGTGGCTGTTAATGTACTGAAAAGCCTGCTCCAGCCGTTTCATGGCATTTTTCTTTTCCTTCAGCATTTCATCAGATTTACTTTCATCCTGATAGGCGCGGATTAGAATGGTAAGGATACGCAGGATATTTGCCTTGATCATAAGGTTGTAGCCGTCTTTTTTTTCTTCCCATTCCCGGTAGATCTCCCGGATTCCCTTGCGGATCTCATGACTGACAGGCTCCTCGCTGCCGATGCGGTTTTTGAAATTGCTGCCCCGTTCTACAAAGGGCTTCAGATATCCGGCGTCAAAAAAGCTGAGCTTTTCCGCCACGAATTCCGGAGAAAAGATCATAACCAGAAGCTCCATGTCCTCATCCAGAAGATTCCAGCCGTGAGGCTCCACATTATTAAAGATGATGATATCACCCTTATCCATAGTGTATTCCTGCCCGTTGACAAAGTAAGTTCCTCTGCCCCGCTGTACGCAGGTAATCTCAAAATAGCTGTGCCAGTGCCAGGTATCCGGACGGCTGTTTTCTGAGTTGAGGATCACTCTGGAAATCTGAAAAGGAAAATCTTTATTTAAAGGAATGTTATCTCGTTCTAGTTTCATGCGGGTTTCCTTTCTTGCTCTTTATCTGAAGACTGTACCCCTGCAGAGAGGGGACTGTACTGGTATCTGAGAATCACAGAGCGCAAGGCGCGTCAGACGCGAAGCGGCTGGATTTTCGAGTATATTGTACCATAAAGCTTCCGGAAAAGGTACCCGGTCTCTGCAGGCCTCTGCGCAACTGTTACCTAAAATCAAAAAATAGTACATATTCTGCAAAAAATAGTAGACGCATTCCGGCGGAAAAAAGGATAAAATGGTCGCATATAAAGAATGCGGAGGAAACGGAATCATGATTATTATTGGAGAAAAACTGAACGGATCCATTCCCTCAGTTGCGAAGGCCATTGCGGAAAGAGATGCGGACCTTATCCGTGAGAGAGCCAGAATGCAGGCGGAAGCCGGAGCGGATTTTCTGGATGTATGCGCTTCTGTGGAAGAGGAAGTGGAAGTAGAAACCCTGAAATGGATGATCGATCTTGTACAGGAGGTCACAGATACGCGGATCTGTGTGGACAGCCCCAGCGCCAGAACCTGTGCGGAAGGCATCAGGCTCTGTAAGCGTCCCGGACTTGTAAACTCTGTTTCTCTGGAGGGAAATAAGATCGATACGATTTTCCCGGTAATCGCGGATACAGACTGGGAATGTGTGGCTTTGCTCTGTGACAATGACGGAATTCCGGATTCCGTGGAAAAACGTATGAAGGTATTTCACGGGATCATGGAAAAGGCGAAAGAATATAAGATCGCGCCGAACCGCCTTCACATTGATCCCCTGGTAGTTACTCTTTCCACGGACCTGACTGCGCTGACGGTGTTTGCGGAATGCTGCCGTCAGATCAAGGCGGAATATCCGGATATTCACATTACCAGCGGACTTTCCAACATATCCTATGGTTTGCCGGTGAGAAAGAACATCAATCAGGCGTTTATGGTGCTTGCCATGAACGCGGGAATGGACAGCGCGATCGTGGATCCTACCAATAAAAACATGATCGGTATGATCTATGCCACAAACGCCCTTCTGGAGAAGGACGATTACTGCCTGAATTATATCGCGAAATTCAACAGCCGTACAGAGGAAGCTCCGGCAGAGGCGAAGCCTCAGAATCCAATGGACGAGAAAATGCTGGCTGTATTTAAAGCTACTGAGAACGGTAAAAACAAAGAAATCGGACAGCGCGTACAGGAAGCCCTGGATGCGGGATGTGATCCCACGGCGATCCTCAACGACGGCATGATCGGAGCTATGGCCGTAGTGGGAGAGAATTTCAAAAAGGAAATCATTTTTGTTCCCCAGATGCTGGCTGCAGCCCGGGCCATGAAAGCAGGCGTGGAGGTGCTGAAGCCTCATCTGGCAACAGGCGAAGCGGGCAGTGCGGGCAAGATCATTCTTGGTACGGTTGCGGACGACCTTCATGACATCGGTAAAAATCTGGTTGGAATGATGTTCGAGAGCGCCGGATTCGAAGTAATCGATCTTGGTGTGGATGTGCCGATTCAGACTTTCATTGATGCGGTGAACGAGCATAAGGACGCTACTATCGTAGCCCTTTCCGCGCTCCTGACTACAACGATGCCGTCTCTTCGCAATACAGTAGCGGCTCTCCTGGAGCAGCCGTTCCGTCCCCGTATTAAGATCATGGTAGGCGGCGCGCCGATCACGCAGGCATTCGCGGACGAGATTGGTGCGGACGCATATACAGAGGATGCGGCGTCCGCGGCAGAGAAAGCCAAGGAATACTCTGACTCCGGCTTCTGCGCAAGAGCCGCGGCAGGAGAATTTGATCTTTCCGCTGAAGAAATCGCCGCTATGGAAGCGGAAAAAGCGGCAAAGGCAGCGGCGTCCAAGGATGAAGAAGCTAAAGTAAAAGTTTCTGAGGCGGAGCCGGAAGTGAAGGTGAGCTTTGACAAGAGCGCGGTGGATATCAGCTCAGTACGTCTGCCGGAGCCAGGGGAAGGATATAAGCTGGACTGGGATAAGACAAAAGAGAAATTCAGAAATTACTGGAACCATAAAAATACAGGAAGACCGCTGATGTGCGTGATCGCCAGAAGACCGGAGGTAGAGCAGTATTCCGACGGAACTCCGGTAGAAGGCGGATATCTGGATCAGATCTGTCAGGGTAAGTATTATAACATGCCGGAAGAACTGAAATGGAAGGATATGGAGGATAAGTATCAGAACGCTCAGAGAATCGTTGACCGCTATCGTTATTTCTGCGAGACGCATGCCTTCCTGGGAGAGAGCTTCCCCAATCTGAATATTGACTTTGGGCCGGGATCTCTTGCGGCATATCTGGGTTCTGATATCGGCTTTAAAGAGGATACCGTATGGTTTAAAAAATGTCTGGATAGCTGGGACGGTGTTCCGAAGCTGCAGTTTGACCCGGACAATGAATGGTTTAAAAAGCATCTACAGCTTGCAAAAGACTGCCGCGAGCTGGCGGGAAGTGATTTCTATGTAGATATGCCAGACCTGATGGAGAACATTGACGTACTTGCGTCTCTTAGAGGAGCTCAGGACGTGCTTATGGATCTTCTGGACGAGCCGGAGAAGGTGGGACAGAGAATCCAGGAGGTTACAGACTGCTATTATGATTACTATAACCGCTTCTATGACGCGATCAAGGATGAGGAAGGCGGAAACGCTTATACAGTATTCCAGATCTGGGGGCCGGGCAAAACTGTGAAGCTCCAGTGTGACTTTTCCGCTATGATGGCCCCGGATGATTTCCGTACCTACATCCAGCCGTCTCTGCGTACGCAGTCCGAAAAGGCGGATCATGTACTCTATCATCTGGACGGACCGGCAGCGATCAAGCACATGGATGCGCTCATGGAAATCGACGGGATCGACGCTCTTCAGTGGACCAGCGGAGACGCGGGCCCAGACGGTACGCTTCCGGACTGGGATGTAATTTATGATAAAGCGATCGCCGCAGGCAAATCAATCTGGGTGAAGGTGTATTCAGGAGAATTTGAGGACTGGATCAGAAATGTAGACCGTATTGTTAAGAAATACGGATCCCACAGCCTCTTCCTTCTTTTCCCGGAGATGTCCATGGAACAGGCGGTATACCTTCTGGACTATGCAGAAAAGAACTGGAGTGATGTAAAGGGGACATTCTGCGAGTCGCTTGGAAGATAACCAAATATAAAATCAGTAAAAAGGATGTGCATGCTGAATCCCCATGCGCATCCTTTTGCAGTTCCTATACTCTTTTTCCACACTGCTGAGTTATCCTTAATTGCATCCGGCATGTCTCGCTTACCCTCCTCTGCAGGAAGAAGTTAAAAATTGACAAAAACAGCCGCGCTATTTCCATGTTATATTGTAGAATGTGCTGTTAAGATAAAACTATCAAAAAACAGGAGGGTTTTTAATATGAAGAAAAGAGTAGTGGCTGCACTGTTGTGCGGAGTGATGATGGCAAGCGCTATGACAGTTCAGGCAGAAACCGTACAGGCTGCGGAAGGCACCACGATCACTGTGATGGCAAGCCAGGACTGGGTATATGATGCGGAAATGGAGCTCGGCAAGCAGTTCGAAGAGGAAACCGGTATTAAGGTAGATTATCAGATCGTTCCGGCTGACCAGTATTATAATATGCTGATGACGAAGCTGAACAGCGGCGAGGGCCCGGACATTTTTGGCGGACAGTCCGGAAGCTTTGATATCGTTTCTCAGTACAATGTTGAGAAAAACGCGGTGGATCTTTCCGATCAGGCATGGGTAGAAACCTATGACGAGTTCGCAAAGGCGCAGACATCCGTGGGCGATAAGGTTTATGGAATGACCTACTATGATGTTTCTACAGATTATTATGTGATTTATAATAAGAAGATTTTTGAGGAAAATAATATTGAAGTTCCCACCACATACGCGGAGTTCGAGGAAGCCTGCCAGACGCTTCTTGACAACGACATTATCCCCATCTATGAGCCCTGCGCGGACGGATGGCATCAGACCATGTGGTTCACTGAGATCGGCGGAAAATACGAAGAGCTTGTTCCGGGAATCGTAGATTCTCTGAATAACAATGAAATTAAATTCGCAGATGTTCCGGAGCTGAAGGAAGCTCTCGATCAGATCAATGATATGGCTCAGAAAGGCTATTTCGGAGACAACTATCTGTCCGACGAATACACAGACCTTCTTATGAATCTGGGAAGCGGCGAATACGCAATGGCACTGGAAAAACCAGGTCAGATCGCGGCTATCGCGGAGGCTTCCGGCGGTACATACACAGAAGACGATTTTGGAATGTTCCTGATCCCTCTGATGGACAATGATGTGCTGAACGTACATCCCTGCGGACCGTCCAGATTTATTTATTCCGGTTCCGAACATCAGGATGAGGCAAAACAGTATCTGGAGTACATCGCGTCTGCCGATGGTGTACAGTACATGATCGATAACTGCGATAAGATTGAAAATCTTCCTTTTGACGTAGGACAGACTCCAAGCTACAGCGAGGAAACCAATACATTCATTGAAACTGCGGAAAAACAGGGAACCGTATTCCAGGACAGCATCAAATACCTGAATCCTCAGTGGACAGAGCTGACTCAGGATATCGTATCCATGTTCATCGGAGACATGACTTCAGAAGATGTTCTTAACGCCATTGACGAAAGAAGAGCAACCCAGGCAGAAGCGGTTGGAGACGAAGCGTGGCAGTAAAACAGGATTTTGATATAAATTCCTTCCATAAAAAAGTATAAAAAGTATCCCCGGCATATCATGAAAATCCGATATCGCCGGGGATTTTTTTGATTTTTTATCAGGACAAATCCTCGCGGGTTTCCGGCGGGGACTGGCGGTAAGCGGTGGGATTCACTCCTGTCAGCTTGCGGAAGGTCTTGCTGAAATGAAACTGATCGGGATATCCTACTTTTTCCCCAACCTCCCGGATAGGAAGGCTCGTGTTCAGAAGCAGATGCTTCGCCTCGTGAATACGTATGTCGGTCAGATATTTCAGAGGCGTATGCCCTACATATTTATTGAATAACTTTGTCAGATAGGCGGAACTGAAGCCCATACGGGATGACAGCTCGGAAAAATCCACCTCGTCCATATAATGACTGCGGATATAGAGGAGCACATAATCAACAATCTCCTGGGAATCCTTCCCGACCATGGCGGTGTCCTCCTCAAGCTGAAAATGCTTTTCAAGAAGGAGGCTGGCTTTTCCAAGGGTACTCTCCAGCTTTTCTCTGGAAACAGGCTTCAGAAGATAGTCAAAAACTCCCTGACGCAGAGCTTCCTGGGCATATTCGAAATCTGCGTAGCCGGAAAGAACAATGGTAAGAATATGCGGATAACGGTCATGGACATTTTTTGCAAGAGCCAGCCCGTCCATAACCGGCATACGGATATCGGTGATGATCAAATGAATATCCTCGGTGCGCAGGGCCTCCAGGGCAGCCTGCCCGTCCGGCACCTGACAGACTACCTTATAGCCTGATTCGAGGGCGTCAATATGGCGGGCCAGCGACTGGCGGAGCAGTACTTCGTCCTCCACCAGCATAATGTTGTAATGTTTAATCTTTTTCATGGAAACGTCCTCCTACGATTACAAATGCGCCTTTTTCCGGCAGGTTGCCAAACTGAAACAGAAAAGCTTTGCCAAAAAGAAGGTAAAAACGTATAAAAATATTCAGGATTCCCATTCCGTCCAGCTCAAGGCTGGGCAGTACACTGTATTTGAGAATTTGGTCCATCTGGGAGCGAAGATGTTTGTCTACCTCCGGAGAAAAGCCCGGACCATTGTCTTTCACAGAGATCAGCCATTGTCCGTCGTCAATATACCCCTCAATACGGATATGCCAGGGCGGCGCCGTCCGGGAGGTGAATTTTACAGAATTTTCGATGAGGAGCTGGATGCACAGCTTTGGAATCTTCAGATCCAGCAGATCGTCCGCAATATCAAATTCATATGTAAAGGAGTCCTTAAAGCGCTTTTTCATGCAGCTCAGATAGAGATCGCAGTGTTCCAGCTCTTCTTCTACTGTGGAAACAGACTCTTTGTCTGAGGAAATATAACGCAGAATGGAAGTGATGTCCTGACACATGCCGCTGACCTCCTCAGTCATCCCTTCCTCTGCCATAGCGCTGATGGTATTCAGTGAATTGTAGAGGAAATGAGGATTCATCTGCGCCTGGAGCGCCAGCATCTGCGCCTGGATCTCCTGCTCCTTCATAACAAGCATGGATTCCGTGGCGGCCTCCTTCGCCTGTGTGGAAGCGTTCAGGGAATCGCGCAGACGGTCGATTTCAATTATGCCGGAGTCCTCCAGATGTATTAGCTGAAACTGTCCGTTGGAATCTGTGTCGGACAAAAACTGATGCATCTGAGTAAGTGGACTGGCAAGCCTCCGGCTGAGAAAGCCCGCCACAAAATAACAGACCACAAACAGACTGAAAGCCAGAAGAGGGATCCACATCAGACTTTTTAATATTGGTACGAAAAAGTCAGTGTTCCTGACGGAACAGACCACTGTGAAACCACTGTAATCCAGACGGGAAAAAGAAACATATTCGCTTTGCTTTTCCCTGTCGTTATAAAGACGGATATTTCCGTTTACAGCATTTTCTTCCCCCAGAGCGTTGTAATAATCAAAATCCCGGGAGGTATTTTCCTCTGAGTACGGGTAGACCTGCGTCCCGTCGCCGTCATAGACGGCAACGTCTACCGGAGCTTCTGTCTTTGGAAGGATGGCGTCCGCAAAAAGATCGTCATAGTATTTCAGAACCTCCACAAAACCAATGGGATTATGGTAATTGTCAAAATACATACGGTACAGAGAGAGATAGAGACGGTCTGAGCGGGTTCCGGCGTTTTTGGAAAGCAGGGGCTGCTCCGCCACACATACATAGCGGTATCCGTTCTTTTCCAGCGCGGATTCATACCAGGGAAGCTCCGCGGTCTCAGCGGAAAGCATACCGTAATAATTCCCAACTCCGTAACCGCTGCCCTCCATAGGGTAAATATTAACCTGGCGGATAGAAGCGTCCACGCCCCGTATAGAAATCAGCGCATTGCTGAGAGCGTTCTGATGCCGGCTGCGTTCATAGGCGGAGCCTTCATTGGCCTGGCTCCAGAGAGCAAACGTGCTTTTTATGGAGGTGGAGTTGATCACATTGAGACAGACATTGTCCATCTGGCTGATCTGAAGGTCAATGGAAGCGCCGATGGAGGTGGTGGTGCGCAGAATATCGTTTTCCATATTTTTGTACAGACTGGAATACTGGATCATATAAACGATCACTGATATGACGATCAGCAGCGCCGCCGCGATCGTCAGAAAACGGTAAAATAAAATAGTCTGAAGGCTTTTTTTGCCGTGTCTTTGAGTCATAGTTGTATCCTCCGTATTTCCCTTTGTACACCAGTGCTAACAGTATAACATATCCTGGGGGAAAAATCCCGGGATGGTTAAAAAAATACATAAATGTGACGGAGGGATGCATGTGAAAATCCGTCAAATTAACCTAGAATAAAGAAAAACAAAGAGAAATGGAGGAGGATTTCGTGAAAAAATCAAAAATTTATCCCTGGTATTTCGCGGCCGGCGCGCTTCTGATCTATACAGCCCTTTCCGTAGTTCCCGGGATCATCGGTATCGGCTATTCCTTTACGGACTGGTCGGCGTATTCTGATGAGCTGCACTTCGTTGGCTTTAAGAATTTTATAGAGGTGTTCAGCGGCGATCAGGATTATTTACAGTACATTCTTAATACGCTGCTGTTTACAGTAGTGACTACAGCCGCAAAAACCGGTCTGGGACTTCTGTTCGCCCTTGCCCTCAGCCGGAATATTAAGGCGAAGAACTTCCACAGAGGCGTAATGTATATGCCCTCCGTACTTTCTATTCTGATCATCGGACTTGTATTTACCTCCATCCTGAATCCGAAGAACGGACTTTTAAACGAAGGACTCAGGATGATAGGGATGGATTCTCTCACTCAGAAGTGGCTGACGGATCCACAGATTGCCTTCTGGTCGGTTATGGGTGTGGATATCTGGAGAGGAACCGGATACATCATGACGATCCTGATCGTGGGAATCCTGGCGATACCCAATGTATATTATGAGGCGGCAGGTATCGACGGCGCCAACGGCTTCCATAAGTTTATCTATATCACTCTGCCCATGCTGAAGCAGACTCTGGCGGTGACGATCGTTCTGAACGTGCTTTATGGATTAAAGGTGTTCGATATGGTATACGCTCTGACCAACGGAGGACCGGGACACCGCACCGAGGTTATGTATACAGCGGTATTTAAACAGTTCTCCCAGGGCCTATACGCGGCGGGTACAACCATCAGTTCCGTTATGTTCATTTTCATGGTGCTCGTAGGCTTCTTTATGATTAAGATTTTGACGAAAGACGAGGTGATAGAGTAATGAACGCAAAGACCAAGAGAATGGTGCTGACAATCTTAAAAAATATTCTGGCATGGATCGTTTCTCTGATCATGCTGATCCCTCTTCTGCTGATCGTGATCAATGCGTTTAAGCCGGATTCTGAAGCCCTGACACTTTCTCTGAAGCTGCCGGAGGTATGGGAGTTCAGTAACTTTGCCGTTGTTATTGAAAAAGGAAAGCTTGGTATGAGCTTTCTGAACAGTCTCATGTACGCGGGGTGCGCTACGATCATTACAGTCATCCTTGCGTCTATGGCGGCCTATGTGCTGGCAAGAAGGCGCGGAAAGAAAGACAACGCCCTCTATATGTACATGGTTCTCGGTATTGTGATCCCGGTGAACTATGTATCTCTTATGAAAGTGATGCAGGTGACTCAATTAAACGATACAAGACTTGGGATTATTCTTCTTTATGTGGCTATGCAGCTTCCGTTTTCTGTATTTCTGCTGTACGGCTTTGTGTCCAAGGTTCCGGTAGACCTGGACGAGGCCGCGGTACTGGACGGCTGCGGGCCCTGGAAACTGTTTTTCAGTATTGTAATGCCGATGATGAAGTCAAGTATGGTGACCGCGGCGGTTTTGTGTTTCCTGAATACCTGGAATGAATTTGTGATGCCGCTGTACTTCCTGAATTCCTCAGAAAAATGGCCGATGACTTTGGCAGTATATAATTTCTTCGGGCAGTATTCCAAGAGCTGGAATCTGATCTGCGCGGACATTCTTCTGACATGTCTGCCTGTCATTATTATGTATCTGCTGTGCCAGAAGCACATTGTAGGCGGTCAGACAGCCGGAGCGGTAAAGGGCTGATGCTATAGACGATAAGGAGAAGACAACATGAGTATGTCAGACAGAAAAGAACTGGAATTTAAGTTAAAAGACGGAAGCTGCAGACTGCAGGCTGTCCGTGATCATATTATAAGATGTTCTTTTACAAAGAAAGAAGAGTGGCAGAAGGAGTCTCCCATAGGGATTGAAGCTTCTCTGGAGGGAAGCTTCGCCGTGGAAGAGGAAGGACAGACCGTAAAAATAAATACAGGGAAGCTTGTTCTGGAGGCAGACTGCAGAGAGGGAGGCTTTGTCTGGAAGGACGCGGCGGACAGCCGCGTACTTCTCAGAGAGCGCAGAAAGGAACTGACGGAAGCCCCGTATATGGTTTATAACACCGGCGGTGAAGAACCGATCATTCACAGAGTGCAGACGGTAGACGGAGAAAGAAACTTTGTGAAAAATCTGAAGGCGGTGGAGGATCACAGGGCGTACCACGGGAAGCTGAGCTTCTGCTGGGAGCCGGACGAACATATTCATGGCCTTGGGCAGGGAGAAGAGGGAATCTACGATTACCGCGGAAACGTGCAGTATCTTTATCAGCATAATATGAGGATCCCGATCCCGTTTTTTGTGTCGGACAAAGGGTACGGTATTCTGGTAGACTGCGGCTCTCTGATGACCTTCAACGACGACTGCCGGGGCTCCTGGCTGTATCTGGATATGGTTGAGCAGTTAGATTATTATTTTATCAAGGGAGATTCTCTGGATGAGATCATTGCAGGCTACCGGCTGCTTACCGGAAAGGCGGTGATGCTGCCGAAATGGTCCTTTGGATATGTACAGTCAAAGGAGGCTTATCTCACCCAGCAGGAAATGGAGGAAACGGCGGAAAAGTACCGCAGTCTGGACATTCCCCTGGACTGTCTGGTTCAGGACTGGAATACCTGGGAAGCCGGAAAATGGGGCAATAAGAGAGTCGATAAAAAGAGATATCCGGATCTTGCCGCTATGAACCGTAAACTGCATGATATGCATATCCACACGATGGTGTCCGTGTGGCCCAATATGAATGCCGGCACGGAGGATTATGAGGAAATGAAGGAAGCCGGACAGCTTCTGAACGACTACGCCACCTATGACGCCTTTTCGGAGAAGGGGCGGGAGATTTACTGGAAACAGGCGGAAAGAGAGCTGTTTTCCGGTGGATTTGACTCCTGGTGGTGTGATTCTACGGAGCCCTTCTCAGGGCCGGACTGGAATGGTGAGTTTAAGAGAGAGCCATGGGAGCGTTTCCGGCTGGTGGGCGACGAGCACAGGAAATTCCTGGGAGCAGGCAGAGCCAATCTCTATGCCGCCGCTCATGCCCGCGGAATATACGAAAATCAGAGAAAGGCCGCCCCGGACAAGCGCGTGCTGAACCTGACCCGTTCCGGCTACGCCTCCAGTCAGAAATACGGCACGGTTCTCTGGTCAGGAGATATCTTCGCCTCCTGGGATACCATGAAAAAGCAGATCCACGAGGGACTGAATATGTGCATGAGCGGAATGCCCTACTGGACTCTGGATATCGGCGGATTTTTTACAGTGAATGAAAACTGGCGTCACAGAGGCTGTTTCTGTAATGAAGATCCTACGCCCAAGTGGTTCTGGCGGGGAGACTATGAGACCGGAGTAGAGGATTACGGATACCGTGAGCTGTATGTGCGCTGGTTTGAGTACGGCGCGTTTCTTCCCATGTTCCGCTCTCACGGAACAGACACGCCCAGAGAGGTATGGAATTTCGGAAAGAAAGGGGAGCCTTTCTATGACGCTCTGGTAAAGACCATTGAAATGAGATACCGTCTGATGCCCTATATTTATTCCAACGCCGCCAGAGTTTGGGCCGAGGATTATACTATGCTCCGGAGCCTTCTGTTCGATTTCTCCGGGGATCATAAGGCGGCCGGGCTCGGAGACGAATTCCTGTTTGGAGACAGTCTTCTGGTCTGCCCTGTGACAGAGCCCATGTATTACGAGAAAAACAGCCGGGAAATCCACAGGGAGAAAACCTGGAACTGCTATCTGCCGAAGGGCGCGGACTGGTATGATTTCAGCAGCGGAAAGAAATATGAAGGCGGAGCGGAAATCACCGTGGAGGCCCCCATCGACCGGATCCCTGTATTTGTAAAGGCCGGCTCTGTGATTCCTATGGAGCAGAGAATGACCTATGCGGATGAAATTGTAGACACGCCCTTTGAAATCCATATTTATCCGGGCGCGGACGCTTCTTTCCGCCTCTATGAGGACGAGGGAGACGGATACGGGTATGAGAATGGAAATTACAACCGGATTTCTATGAACTGGAAGGAACGGGAAAAGGTATTTGTCATCGGAGCCGCGCAGAAGGTATTCGCACAGGGTCTGAAGGGCAGAACCTGTCATGTGATCCTGGAGGGAACCGGGCGGACGGAAAGCTTCGTCTACGAAGGAGAAGAAGTAACAGTAGAGTTTTAAGAAATAAAGAATTTGAGATGAGAATAGGAAAACGGAGCCGGCGGTAGGCTTCTGAATTAAGAAAATATTTATTGCAGTGGGGGTGTCGCACTAAAATGATATGATCCCTTCTAAGTGACAGGTTTTTATTATTTTACTTGTCTACCTGGAAGGGGGCATATTACATTGATGCGGCATCCCCTCTTTTTCTTTTTAAAAGAAGTGCGGAAATATAGAATTTTTCATTTTCTGAAAGATTGACAAATTGTAAAAAATATTTTAAAATTAAGTCAATGTCGTATGTCGTACGTATAAAGATGGAGGAGGGCCATATGAATGGAAAGCATATTGTAGCAATAGGTGTTGCCTGTATCGATGAATACTATACTGCAGAGGCCTGGATCCCTGAAGGTGAAAAATGCAATGTTGAATGGAAAGAGAATCGTGTAGGGGGAATGATTCCAAATGCGGCCTGTGTATTTGCAGGAATGGGAGAGAAAACATATCTTGTCACAGCACTAAATTCAGGGAGTATCAGCCAAATTATAAAAAAGGATCTGGAACGATGGCAGTTGGATCTGTCTTACGTGATAAAAGATGATTCCCTGGCGGATCCCAAATGTATGATTATATCTACGCCAAAAGAGAGAAGCATTTTTGTGGTCAACATGGATCATATACAATATAAAGTAAACTCACAGCTTCATGAACTGCTGCTGGAGGCAAAATGTGTTTATACCTCGGTAATGGAATTTCACCGGCTGGAGAGATGGGAGAAACTGGCGGAAGAACTGGCGGAAACAGGTGTGCCATTGGTAATAGATGCCGAGACATCGACCTTTGACAGTTGGGATGACAAAACATTTTCGTATGCAAAGCTGATCTTTTTTAATGAGGAAGGATGGAAAAAGTTCAGATGTGAACGCAGTGACAGTGAGGCAATGGAAATGCTGTTTCAGGGACATACGGAAGCGGTGGTTATTACATTAGGTTCAGAAGGCTGCTATTGCCGGACCCGGGACAAAGAGGTCAGACTTCCGGGGAATCGGGTTCAGGTTTTGGATACGACAGGAGCGGGGGATACCTTTAACTGTTCTTTTACAGAATGTTGGCTTTCAGGAAAATCTCTGGAATATTCAGCAGAATACGCCAATGCGGCCGGCGCCTACGCAGTTACGGCCTTCGGCGCGAGGGCCGGCATTGTATCTGAAAAAGTAATAAAACAATATATGGAGGCGTTTCGCCGGCAAAGGAGTAAATAATCATGAAGAATGGAAGTATATGCAGGATTGGAAAAGAAGTGTTTCGCCCATATGGAGAGTATTACAATATCAAAGAAGATAATGAAATAAGCAGTAAGTCATACCACGCTTATCAAACAGCCACAGATATTATTACCCGGCCGCTGAAGCTGGGGATTACAAAGTGCAGCAATGAAAAATCCTTTGTTATTGACAGTATGGAGAGGCATTTGTCATCTGAAGAGGTGCAGATCGTAGGGAATAAGCCAATTATTTTGAGTGTTGCGGACAGTGATCCGTCAGGCAATCCCAGAACAGAGGATGTGGTATCATTCCTTCTCCAGCCGGGAGATGTGATTGTTTTGAAACCGGGAATCTGGCATGATGCATGCCATAGTACCGGAGGCGAAACAATGTATTATTTTCTGTCACTGACAAACGGGGAACCCAGTGAAACAGCCTGGCTCTCTGTAAAACCTGATCCTGTATCAGTGGAACTGTAAGGAGGAGTTATGAAAGAAATATATGCAGTTGACGCCCGGAAAGAAGCCTGCGGGCGTTACGGTACATTTATAAAATTGACAGATTATGAGGCTTTCAGCGGAACCGGATGGGAATGCTGGATGACAGAAGGAATATGTATAGATCAAAGCGCGGGTATTGGAATATGCCACTGTGATTCTGTGCAGCCTTTTATTCTGGATAAAATGAAAAAAAGTGATGGACAGAAGCTTATTATCTGTGGAACTCAGAGAATGATTCTGACTGTGGCGGGGCGGGAGGACAGTCTGTCTCCCGGAATAGATTCAATAGAAGCGTTTATCCTGAATCCAGGAGAGATTATACTATTGCAGCCTGGGGTATGGTACGATATCTGCCGCGGAGTGACCGGGCCTGTCGACTA
>DSLMC04103__coassemble_660_pt1 | contig 21759 bp, 15 predicted proteins | sample DSLMC04103__metabat2_high_PE_018 | metagenome-assembled genome bin DSLMC04103 | reverse complement strand
TCTGAATCCGGTAATCACGGTAGGAAAACAATTGACGGAAGTAATTCGGGCACATTCGTCTATGAATAAAAAACAGGCATGGGCCAAAGCGATAGAATCTTTGGAAGCGGTGGGAATACCGGATCCTGAAGCCCGAATGAAAAATTATCCCTTTGAGATGTCGGGAGGAATGAGGCAGAGAGTATGTATTGCCATTGCTGTGGCCTGTAATTCAAAAATAATCATTGCAGATGAACCCACCACTGCTCTGGACGTGACGACACAGGCACAGGTTATGGAACTTCTGCAGGATGCAGTGGACAAATACAAAAAATCAGTACTTGTAGTAACTCATAATCTGGGGCTGGTGACCAGGTATGCCGGCAGGATCTATGTTATGTATGCGGGTCAGGTTGTAGAATCGGGTACAACGGAGGCATTGATGACCAATCCAAAACATCCGTACACCGTGGGACTTTTGAAATCAGTTCCCAGTCTGGAAGATGAGAGAGGTAAAGCATTGGTTCCTATTGACGGAGCGCCGCCGAATCTGGCTGCTCTGCCGGAGACCTGTCCTTTCCTTCCAAGATGCAAATATGCCGCAGAAAAGTGCCGGAGCCGGAAAAAACCGGAATTGACTCTGATTGATGCGGAAACCCAGCATTATACTGCATGTTATGTTGAATTAAAGGAGGGTTTAAAAGATGAATAATGAAATGAAAAATAATCCTCCTCTGCTGGAAGTTCGTGATTTAAAGATGTATTTTAGATCGGGAAAAGATTCGGTTGTAAAAGCTGTCGATGGTGTCAGCTTCAGAATTGACAAAGGAAAAGTGCTGGGATTGGTAGGAGAGTCGGGCTGCGGGAAAACCACCATAGGAAAGAGTGTTTTAAAAATCTATAATCCTACGGGTGGAGAAGTATTATACAAAGGTAAAGACATTCTGAAAATGTCGAAAGGCGAATTTAAAAAATACCGAAGATCATTGCAGATGATATTTCAGGATCCGTACAGCTCAATCGATCCAAGGCAGTCGGTGTTCAGTATTTTGAAAGAGGCGGTTTTGGCCGGCGGAGCTAAAATGAGTACAGGAGAGTTGAAAGATAAAGTCAATGGATATCTTGAAACGGTAGGGCTTCCTGTTGAAATGGGAAACAGGTATCCCCATGAAATGTCCGGCGGTCAGAGACAGAGGCTGGGAATAGGAAGAGCTCTTGCCTGTGAACCGGAACTCATTGTCTGCGACGAACCGGTATCTGCTCTTGACGTATCGATTCAGGCGCAGATCATCAACCTTTTTCAGCGAATCCAAAAAGATATGGGATATTTATTTATTGCCCATGATCTGGCTGTGGTGAGACATATTGCAGACGTGGTAGGCGTTATGTATCTGGGACATCTGGTAGAGATGATGGATTCAGAAGGGCTGTATGCAAATCCTATGCACCCATATACAATAGCCCTGCTTTCGGCAATACCGATCACAGATTACTATAAAGAAAAGCAAAGAAAGCGGATCATTCTCCAGGGAGAAGTTCCAAGCCCGCTGCATGCTCCGTCAGGCTGTCCGTTTCATCCGCGCTGCAGATATGCTACGGAAGAATGCCGACGGATATTGCCGGAATTAAAGGATATGGGGGCGGGACATATGGTAGCCTGTCATAATGTTGAAAAAATAGCAGATTAGAGAAAAGAGGGATGATATGTCGGCAAAAAAAACAATAAGACAATTACTTGAGAGAGGGGAATTTATCTGGGCTCCCTGTGTTTATGACTGTGTAAGCGCCAAATGTGCGGAAATTGCAGGATATAATGCCTGCCTGATCAGCAGTTGTGAGCTGGAATTCAGTATGAACGGGACGGTAGCCGGAGTGTTTAACTGGGAAGAATTTATTGGCGCTGCCTACAGGATTGCTCATGCAGTAAATATTCCTGTGATTATGGACGGGGAGAATGGCGGCGGTACGCCGTCCAGAGTTTATCGAAACGTGAAACGGCTTGCTGAGGCTGGAATTATGGCAATTTCCATTGAAGACAGTAATACGGGAGGTATCTCCGGGGGATACCACTATGGTTCAAGCAGGGGATTTATGAGCCGTGAGCTTTTTGCGGCAAACATTAAGGCTGCATGTGAGGCGGTAAAGGGTACGGACTGCATGATCATTGCCAGAACAGACTGCAAAGGAGGGGGAGCTCCCCAGATCGGCGCGATTGGTCAGGTAGGCGGTATGGGCCTGGATGAGGCCATTGCCCGGGTGAAGCTTGGGATAGAAGCCGGAGCGGAGATCACCATGATCCAAAATATCTGCCATGCAGACTGTGAGGAGGAATGTTTGAAAATAAAGGAGGAGGTGCCGGGATACAGATTCTATCCTGATGTCCATGCGACAGATGAAAAACCGGATTGTACCTTCGAGCAAATGCAGGAATGGGGCTTCCACCTTGTATCAAATCATGTGTCCATGAAATCAGCCTGCAATGGGATGCTGGATGCCATGAGAAAAAATTATGAGGCTAAAAATAGCGTATACAGCGAAATTAATGATGTGCCGGGGATCATTCCACATGAATTTCAGCCCTTTGCATTTGAGGAAGAGATTGCCCGGGACAAAATGTTTATACAGTATGAAAAAGATATGGCGGCAAAAGTACATGGATGCCGATAGGATGGCTTACCCAGGAAAACCTGACGGGATGATTTCCTGTCAGGTTTTCGATTATGTGTTTTCATAAGTTGTTTTCTAGGAACTTACCGAGTGCCGGGTGAGGAAATGCCGGAAATTTTTCTCCAGTATTCGCACAGTGCGGATATACGCGGATCATTTGGATCAGGAGTTACAATAATAGGAAAAAGTATATAATTATATTCTTTTCCGTATTCGGACAGACACCGGTCGGCTTCTTTGAGAATCTGCTCCGTTGTCGCGTCAGGATATCCTGCGGGTCCGAAAGAATCCCAGCCGCCTTCGATGATCAGACGTCCTTTGTATTTCTTTTCCAGGAACGGTATATCGTTCATAACCTGGGCGGAGCTCCAGATCTGAACGCCCATTTCAACAAAGTCATCCAGCACCTCCTCGCATTTGCCGCAGAGATGTTCGGCAACAATCACTCCTTTTGCCGAAATGGAGTGCAGAATGCGGGCCTGGTGAGGTTTGATGAGTTTTCGGTAAACCTGGGGGGACATGAACAGGCTTTGGGAGGTGGCAAAGTCGTCAAAATAAGTGACAACGTCCGGTTTATAAGCGTCGATCATTTTTTCAATACATCGAATATTAAAATCAGCCATTTCACCGAAAAATTCATCGCAGGCTTCAGGGTCTTCAATAAGAGAGCATAAAGTGTTTTCAAAACCCATAAATGCAACCATCCGCTGATAAAGTCCAACGGCAAAGTTTACATTAATTACTTTATCGCTGCGGTCGGTTCCCGCAAGATCTGTTTCGGCGGCTGCTTTAAAATCATACATTGAGAGATCTGGAAAATGAACATACTGTTTCCAGTCAGCAATATCGTCAAACAGGATACACCCGGGCTTTGTGATTGCTCCTTCGGGAGTGATCACCCATTCTACCCCAAAAGCATCAGGTCCGTTTTTTTTCGGATGATTTACGAGACTGTCAGCAAGACCGCAGGTCTTATACAACTCATAATAAATAGGACGGAATTCGGGAATTTTGCCATCGAGTAACAACTGAAAATTTTTTCTTTGGGTCATGGTGATATCTCCTTTTCTAAATTTTTGTACAATTTAAGCAATCGATTTCGTGAATTTATTATAGCAGCATTTTAATTATACTGTCAAGAATCTGCGGATGATAATAACTGTGAAAAAGATAGTAGTCTGATATTTCAGAAAAACAAAGGAGAAGTTTATATGGCAGATAAAGAATTATTAAAAGGAAAAGTAGCGATAGTAACGGGTTCCGGGCAGGGAGTGGGACGAGCTTTGGCAATCGCTTTAGCTGATCATGGAGCCATGGTGGTGACGAATAACCGCAGACCAGGGTCTACCGGAAATGCTATGCTCACAGAAGACCAGTATGACAGACTGTCCGATGAAAAAAAGGAATGGTATGACCGGGTACAGAAAGAGCTAAATGGAGATGCCGAGACTACAGCCCAGACTATCCGCCGTCGAGGCGGTGAGGCAACCGCATGTTTTGCGGATATTTCAAAATTTGACGAGGCCGACAGACTGATACAGACAGCGGTAAATACATACGGAGGGGTAGATATTCTATGTAATGTGGCGGGGGCATTTGGGATCTGCGACATTGACCAGATTAGCGAGGAACTATGGAATAAGGTTACAGATATCAAACCAAAAGGATACTTCCATACAATGCGTTTTGCTATTCCCCATATGAAAAAGAAGCATTTTGGGCGGATTATTAATTGTACCAGCCGAGCGTTTATGGGAGATGTAATTAAACACGCAGAATATTGCGCCGCGAATGCAGGAGTAGTGGGGCTGACCAGAGGAGCGGCTGTGGAGCTTAGGGAGTATGGGATCACATGCAATGCTTTTGGACCATTTGCCAAGACACGGGCAGCTTATGAGCTGGAAGCTCTGTCGCTTGCGTCAGAAAAGACGGTTCATTCCGAAGGAATGGGCAAGATTCCCACTTTTGAGCAGACTCCGGATCCATGCATGATTGTTCCTTTCCTTCTTTATCTGGCCTCGGACTACGGGGAGAAGATCAGTGGAAGTGTATTTACTCTTTCAGGAAATACGATACAGCTTCACCAGGAGCCTGTTGTGTGCCGGATGCTTGAAAAATTCGGAACAGAGCCCTGGACTGTGGAAGAAATAGTCAGGAGCGCGCCGCGGTCACTTTTGAAAAATTATCAGAGTATCGCCGATGGAATCCTATAATCACAAAATTGTATTAACAAATTAAAATTGTTTATATTGAAAATATTGGCCAATACACAACCTCTTTTTTCTTTTTTGTCAGAAAAAAGTATGGCATAATATAAGTGATAAAACGATTTACGGAGACTGCAAAAATAAAAAGGAAAAGGAGGAAATGAAATGTATGCTTTTAAACCAGTAACAGCACGGATTAACAAGATGCACATGTTAATTCGAGACAGAGTGATTCAGACAGATGCAGAACGGGCCATGATCACAACGGAGTTTGTGAAGGAAAATGAATATATGGTTCCTTTTCTCCGCCGTCCCATGATCTTAAAATCCATATGTGAAAAAATGACGATTCGTGTGGAAGATTTTGAGCTTATTGTGGGGAATACTTCTAAGAATTTTTGCGGAGCAGGGATTCAGCCGGATTGGACGGGAAGTGGATGGATCCCGGAAGCGATAGAAGAGGGCAGATGGACGCTTAAAGAAGATGGACTGTACCATAATCCGGAATCGGATGGACTGCCTATGTCCATGGCGCTGGAGGATTATAAAGCGCTGATATCTATCCGGGATTACTGGAAAGGACGCACATACAGTGACGTGGCGGCATCCTGGCAGCCCCAGGGATATGAGGAGCTATGTCGTGTCAACGTATCGGCTACCCGGACGGGGATGCCTTTGTTGAATATTCCTTCCGGACACCTGACCGCAGGTTTCAAAAAAATAATAAACAAAGGTTACCGTTCGATCAGAAGTGAAGCTCAGGACTGGCTGGACAGTCATGTAAATGATTTAATGGGGGCAGATGCGGAAAAAGCAATGTTTTATACGGCGGCGGTGATCGTATGCGATGCGGCATCTGTTTATGTACGGCGTTATGGGGAAAAATGTCTGGAAAAATCAGAAAAATGTCAAAACGAAAACCGTAAAGAAGAATTGAAGACTATGGGAGAAAGTCTTTTGTGGATTTCAGAAAATCCGTGCAGAACCTTCTGGGAAGCCTGCCAGCAGGCAATTCTTTATCAGCATTTACTGAAAATGTCAAATCTGGGTGACGCAGGATCCTTTGGCAGGTTTGACCAATACACCTGGCCTTATCTGAAAAAGGAGCTGGAGGAAGGCACATTGACAATGGAACAGGCTCAGGAGATCACAGACGCGTTTTTTTTGAAGATTAACTCCATGTATACAGGAGGAGATCCGAAGATCGTGCAGATTACTGGAATTGGAAATACATATCTCCATACCACGCTTGGAGGAACGGATCCGGAAACCGGGGAGGATGCGTCGAATCCCGTGACTTATATGGCCCTGGAAAGTGTCGGCCGTCTTGGGCTACATGATCCTACCATTTCTCTCAGGATCAACAAAGATACTCCGGATAGTCTTTGGAAACTTGCCATTGAGACATCACGGCGTGTAGGCGGACTTCCATTGTTCCAGAATGATGATGTGATTGTGCCTGGGATAGTAAGAGAGATGGGATTTTCATTGAAGGATGCCAGAGACTATGCGATTATAGGATGCCAGGAAATCACTGGTTCTGGTAATGATTATTCTGCGGCGAATGGAGTAGTTCCTCCGCATGCCACTATTCATTATAGTATTGTCCTGGATATGGCGATCAATAATGGGATAAATCCAATGAATGGAGAACAGTGCTCCATTCATACAGGATATTTGTATGAAATGACTTCTTTTGAGGAAGTAAAAGCAGCATGGGCAAAACTGGCAGAGTATTTTCTCAGGGCGCAGGTTTCTTTAAATAACTGTATGGAATATTTTGTACAGTATCTGACTCCCCATGCAATTCTTTCCATTTCACTGGAAGGATGTATGGAGTCTGGAAAGGACTGCACTGCCGGAGGGGCAAAATATAATTCTTACGGCGGTACAGCTACCGGACTGGCTACCGTAGCGGATTCTCTGACTGCGATCAGATATATGTGTTTTGACAAAAAGCTTTGTACCACAAAGGAACTTTATGATGCAGTAATGGCAAACTGGGAAGGGTATGAACCACTGCGCCAGCAGATTATCAATGAAGTGCCTCATTTCGGCAATAATGATCCCTATGCAGATGAGCAGATGCAGTGGGTTGTAACTGTTTATGCGGATATGTGCTGCAGGTGTTCTTCAAGCCGGACCCCAATTTTTAAAGCCGGATTGTACGGTGCGGCGGATCATGTGCATCAGGGGTACACGACATGGGCGACACCGGACGGGCGATTCGCGGGACAGCCTATTGCGGATGCGGCCAGTCCGGTACAGGGGCGTGATACTCATGGGCCAACGGCGGTTTTTTCATCTTCGCTGTGTTATGATCATTCGCGGTTTATGGATGGCGTGTGTCTGAATATCCGTATGCATCCCTCTGCCCTCAGTAATGAAGAAGGAATTTGCAAACTTCGGGATATGATCAAGACATATATGCAGGACGGCGGAGCGGAGGTACAGTTTAACGTAGTATCTACAGAGACAATGAAAAAAGCTCAGGAAAAACCTGAGGAATACCGCAATCTGGTCGTCCGGATAGCCGGGTACTCTGCTTATTTTGTGGAGCTGTCCAAAGATTGTCAGGATGACCTGATCGCGAGAAATGAGAATATGATCTGACAGGCAAGATCAAAAATATGAACAGCAGGAGGAAACCCTCAGAAGGGTACCTGTATGCAAAAAAACATGGCAGTAAGGAGGTAACAAGATGATTATTATCGGTGAAAAAATAAACGGCTCCATCCCGGTGGTGGCGGATGCTATCGCTGCCAGGGACGCGGAATTTATCAAAAACCGGGCCAGAATGCAGGCGGAGGCAGGGGCAACATATATTGACTGCTGTGCCTCTGTACCGGAGGAGACGGAAGCGGAGACCCTCAAGTGGATGATCGACTGCATCCAGGAGGCGACGGATCTCCCTATCTCCGTGGACAGCCCCAGCGCCAAGGTTCTGGCTGAGGTGATTCCTTATTGTAAGAGACCAGGGCTTGTAAATTCTGTATCCGGCGAGGGAGACAAGATGGACGTGATCTTCCCATTGATCGCGGATACCAAATGGGAAGTGATCTGTCTTCTGTCCGACGACACGGGGATCCCCAAGAGTGCCGAGGACAGGCTGAAGGTTTTCGACAAAGTGATGGAAAAGGCGAAGGACTACGGGATCAGCCCCTCCAGGATGCATATCGATCCCCTGGTGGAAATGCTCTGTACATCCGAGGACGGGATCGCCATGAATGTGGAGGTGATCAGCACCGTTCGAGAACGCTATCCAAGCATCCATATCACGGCGGCGGTCAGCAATATTTCCTTTAATCTTCCAGTGCGGAAAATGATTAATCTGGGATTTACCGTTCTGGCTATGAACGCGGGGCTGGACAGCGCGATCCTGGATCCGACCAACAGAGACATGATGGGAGTGATCTACGCCACGGAGGCACTGTTGGGAGAGGACGAGTACTGCATGGAGTATATCAGCGCGTATCGAGAAGGGATCTTCGGCCCGAGAAAGTAATGAAAACATCAAACAGTATAAAAATATCTGGGATGAAATTGCGGAAGCTATCCCACAGTTAGAAAAAGACGAATCAAAAAATAGGAGGTAGACAAAAATGGCAGGAATTCAGGAAGTTTATGATCTGGTGGCAAAAGGAAGGGCAAAAAAGGTGGCTGCGGCAGTAAACGAAGCGCTGGACGCAGGCTGCGATCCCACTGAGATCTTGAATCAGGGCATGATCGCGGCTATGGACGAGGTAGGCGCCAAGTTTAAAAACGGGGAAATTTTTGTTCCCGAAATGCTGGTAGCCGCGAAAGCCATGAAAAACGGAGTGGAGGTTCTGAAGCCCCACCTTGCGTCCGGCGTGGCGGGAGCGGCCGGAAAGGTGATCATTGGAACTGTATCCGGCGACCTTCATGACATCGGAAAGAACCTGGTAGCTATGATGCTGGAATCCTCAGGCTTTGAGGTGATCGATCTGGGCGTGGATGTGCCCAAGGAAAAATTTGTGGAGGCATATGAGGCCAATCCTGACACGAAGCTAATCTGTTGCTCCGCTCTTCTGACGACGACCATGAACGCCATGAAAGAGACGGTGGCGCTTCTGAACAGCGCGCCTTTCCGGGGCTGTATTAAGGTCATGGTAGGCGGCGCGCCTATCAGCCAGGAATTCGCGGATGAGATCGGAGCGGACGCTTACACAGAGGACGCGGCGTCCTGCGCCCAGAGAGCAAAGGAACTGGTTTCATAGCAAAATGAAAGGAGGCCGCAGGAATGTTTGAATTGAAACCTGTATCGGAACGAATGAAGCTTATGCACCGCACGATTCGGAACCGGGTAATCCAGAATGACGCAGAACGTGCCCTGATCATCACGGATGTATTTCAGAAAAATGAGAATCTGGTTCCCATGCTGCGGCAGCCCCTTGTACTAAAAACCATTTGCCAGCGAATGACCGTACGGGTGGAGGACTTCGAGATGCTGGTGGGGAACAGTGCGAAGAATTTCTGTGGGAACGGCATAGAACCGGACTGGATCGGAATAGGCTGGATTCCTGAGGCCATAAGTTCAGGAAAGTGGACTATGCATAAAGACGGCCTTTACCACAATCCACCGGGAGAGGAACTGAGGCTTTCCATGGCGCCGGAGGATTATGAAGCGCTGCTGTCGATTAAGGACTATTGGGAAAATCATACTTATGACGATCTGATTAAACCCTGGACTCCTCCGGGATATGAGGAGCTGGCAAGAATAGAATGTTCTCCTGCGGGAAAGGGGAAACCATTCTTTCGGACAGCATCCGGACATTTGACGCCAGGATTTTCAAAAATCATTCACAGAGGGTATGCGAGCATACGGAAAGAAGCACAGGATTGGCTGGACGCTCATGTGAATAATCTGATGGGGGAGGATGCAGAGAAGGTTTTGTTTTATACAGCAGTTGTAATGAGCTGTGACGCAGCTTCCATATACGCGCGAAGATATAGCGCCAAATGTCTCGAAAAAGCTGCTGAATGTAACGACCCTCATCGAAAGGCAGAGCTGGAGAGTATGGCGGAAAGTCTGGAGTGGATTTCAGAAAAACCGTGCCGTACTTTCAGGGAGGCATGCCAGCAGACTCTTTTGTATCAGTATCTGCTTAAAATGTCCCATCTCAGCGACAGCGGGTCATATGGAAGATTTGATCAGTATACATGGCCGTTCCTGAAAAAAGATCTTGAAGAGGGACGCCTGACAATGGAAGAAGCACAGGAAATCGTAGATTGCTTCTTCCTGAAGGTAAATGCCAGCTATTCCGGCAGTGATCCTTATTTTGCTCAAATTATCGGAATTGGGAATACATATCTGCATACTACCATTGGAGGCGTGGATCCGAAAACAGGAAAAGATGCAACGAATCCTGTCACTTATATGGTGCTGGAAAGCCTGGGCAGGATGAAACTGCATGATCCGACGATTTCTCTCAGGGTGCACAAAGATACGCCGGATGATCTGTGGGTAACTGCCATTGAGACGTCCAAGCTGGTGGGCGGCCTTCCTTTGTTCCAAAATGACGAGGTGATCATACCGGGAATGATGAGAGAAATGGGCTTTACGTTGGAGGACGCCAGGGATTATGCCATTATAGGATGTCAGGAGATTACTGGTTCCGGAAATAATTATTCCTGTGCAAACGGCACCTGCCCGCCGCATTCTTATATGCATTACAGTACACTTTTGGATATAGCTGTCAATGATGGACGAAATCCCAGAAATGGTGAACAGGGTTCTCTGCACACAGGATTTTTGTATGATATGAAGTCCATTGATGAAGTGAAGGAGGCATGGAAACAAACCGCACGCTATTACTTAAAAGCCCAGGTCTCTATGAATAATTATGTAGAGTATTTTATTAAATATCATACCCCCTATCCGATTCTTTCTTTATCCCTGGACGGCTGTATGGAATCGGGAAAGGATTGCACTTCAGGCGGGGCAAAATATAATTCCTATGGTGGGACGGCCACGGGTCTTGCTACAGTTGCGGATTCTCTTACCACGATCAAATATATGTGCTTCGATAAAAAGCTTTGTACAACAAGAGAGCTGTATGACGCAGTGATGGCAAACTGGGAAGGCTATGAGCCGCTGCGCCAGCAGATTATTAACCAGGTTCCCCATTTTGGGAATAATGATCCTTATGCGGACGAGCAAATGCGTTGGGTAACACACACATATCACGAGCTCTGCAGGGAATGTTATTCTGCCCGTACCCATATTTATAAGGCGGGGCTGTACGGAGCGGCGGATCATGTTGGACAGGGATATACCACCTGGGCTACCCCGGACGGGCGTTTTGCCGGAAAACCTATTGCAGACGCGGCCAGTCCGGTACAGGGGCGTGATACCCATGGACCTACAGCGGTGTTTGCTTCGTCCCTTTGCTATGATCATTCCCGTTTTATGGATGGCGTATGTCTGAATCTCCGCATACATCCGTCAGCGGTCAGCAATTCAGAGGGGATGATCAAACTCGCCAGTATGGTAAAAACATATATGGCTAATGGAGGAGCGGAAGTACAGTTTAATATTGTGTCCACGGAAACAATGAGAGCGGCCCAGGAAAATCCCGAGGAATACCGGGATCTGGTAGTTCGTATTGCAGGATACTCCGTATATTTTGTGGAGCTTTCCAGAGACTGTCAGGATGATCTGATCAGCCGTACGGAAAATATGATTTAGAGGACAGGAGGACAGAATGTATAACCGATTGTTTTCAAAATTGAATATAGGAAAAATGACCGTTCCCAACCGTATTGTGATGACTGCAATGGGAAACCACCTGGCAAATCCGGACGGAACAGTATCCGAAGCGGATTTGGCATTTTATGGAGCAAGAGCCAGGGGCGGAGTGGGACTGGTTATTACAGAATGTGCATGTGTTGATTTTGATACAGGAAAGGGAAATCTAAGACAGCTCGCGGCAGATGATGATAAACATGTGGAAGGACTTGCCAGGCTGGCACGGGAAATACATAAATATGGTTCCAGGATCGCCGTTCAGCTTTATCATCCTGGGAGACAGGGAATAGCGGCCCTGAATCAGGTTGACAGCATGAAATCCTCCAGTAAAACAGAGTGTCAGTGTGTGCATCAGCCAACCCATGAAATGAGCAAAGCAGAAATCCGTGAGATGGTAGAAAAGTTTGCAGAAGGGGCGGAAAGACTGAAAAAAGCGGGTATAGATGCGGTAGAGCTTCATGGTGCCCATGGATATCTGATCGGCCAATTCCTAAGTCCTTACACAAATAAGCGGACAGATGAATATGGCGGCTCTTTTGAGAACCGTATGCGTTTTCTGGATGAGATCATAGACGCAGTCCGCAGGGCGTGCGGGCCGGACTATCCGATTATTGTGAGATATTCGGTTGACGAGCATATGGACTATGCCGGACTGCCGGAGGAAGGCCTGCATTTACAGGATGGGATTGAGATAGCGGTTCATCTGGAAGATAAAGGAATCGATGCATTGGATATAAGCGCAGGTATTTATGAGACGATGAATACAGCCTGGGAGCCGGTGGGATTTGAGCAGGGATGGAAAGCGGAAGGTCCGGCAGAGGTAAAAAAAGCTGTGCATATTCCTGTGATCGGGGCGGCTGTAATACGGGAGCCGGATTTTGCGGAAAAACTTCTCGAAGAGAAAAAAATGGATTTTATTGGATCCGCCAGAACATTTTTCGCGGACCCGGAATGGTCCAGAAAAACCCGCGAGGGAAAGGAGAAGGAAATACGAAAGTGCATCTCCTGTCTGTATTGTATGGAAACACTGATGCAGGCAGACACAAGTTCTGTCGCCATGGGATGCGCTGTGAATTTTGAGGGCTGCAGAGAGACACAATACTCGTCAGAAAAGTTGAAAAAAGATGGAAACGGGCGCAGGGTCGCAGTAATAGGGGCAGGGCCTTCGGGCATGGAGGCGGCGAGGATATTGGCAAAACGCGGATTCTGTCCTGTCGTTTTTGAGAAACAGGAGGAACCCGGCGGTCAGATTATACTTGCAGAAAAACCACCTGGAAAGAAGAAAACAGGATGGTTGTCACAATATCTTTATGGGGAACTGAAAAGACATAAAGTGGAGATGCATTTTGGACAGCCTGCCGATTTGGAGAAATTAAAGATGATAAATCCGTACGCAGTTTTTATAGCGCAGGGTTCGCTTCCGGCTTTGCCCAAGTCTATTCCCGGACTCGACGGGGAGCATGTGTATACGCCGGACAAAATACTGTCTGGAGAGGTACAGCTCAGAGGAATAAGGATTGCGGTAATAGGATCAGGTATGACAGGGATTGAGACAGCAGAATTTCTTGAGGCGCAGGGGAACAACGTATCTGTATTTGAAATGGAAAAAGAGATCGGACCGGGAATATTTTTTCAGAATCTGGTTGATGTAATGAAACGGATTCAGGAGTCGGGAACGGCTCTCTACCCTCAGCACCGTCTGATAAGAATTGAAGAAAGAACTGCCATATTTGAACATACATGTACAGGTGAGAAACTCTGTTACGATTTTGATGCTTTTGTCGTATCGCTGGGAACAAGGCCAAATGAAGAACATGTGCGGGAAATAGAACAAAGTTTTGACAGAGTGGTTCTCCTGGGAGACGCTGGAAAACCAGGGAGGATCGAGCAGGCTATTCGGACAGGATATCTTGCTGCCGCAGAGCTGAGATAGGATCAGGAAGCAGAGGAGGAAAAGGGCATGTTGAAAGCAGGAGTATATTTACAGTTGGCGCCAGTTCTCTTTGGGAAAGGCACATCTGAGCAGGCCGGTGCAAAGGCCAGGGAATTAGGGATAAGTAAGGCGATGCTGATCAGCGATAAGGGGGTCCTGGAGGCGGGAATAACGAAGCGGATAGCTTCAATTGTAGAAAATGCTGGTATAGAAACAGTCGTCTGGACAGAGGCTGAGACGGACTGTCCGGATGATACAGTATCCACGGCCGCGAAGCTGGCAAAAGATGAACATACGGACGGAGTGATCGGTATCGGAGGCGGCAGTGTATTGGATACAGCTAAAGCGGTTGCGGCTGTAGCGGCCAACGACGATACAGTACTTGAGGAGATCCCGCTTTATCTGACCGGACAGAAGCAGTATGGAAAGCATCCTCTTCCAATATTGGAGATTCCTACCACGGCGGGAACAGGATCGGAGAGCACTTTTGTTTCGGTAGTCACATCTTCAAAATTAGACTGCAAGATTGGCCTTCCTGTCGCACCGGATTATGGGATTGTGGACCCGGAGTTGACTAAAACAGTGCCAGCGGATATCACGGCCTACACCGGCATGGACGCGCTGGCTCACGCAGTAGAAGCGCTTGTAGAGAAAAAAGCCACGCCGCACTCAGATCTGCTTGCGTATGAAGCCATCCGGCTGATCTGTAAGTATCTGCCCAGGGCGGTGGAGAATGGTGCGGATGAAGAGGCCAGAGAGCATTTGGCATTTGCCAGTAATCTGGCGGGGATTTCTTTTAATGAATCGGGAACGAACATCGGACATTCGGCCGCGCATGCGGTAGGCCATGTGCAACATATACCACATGGCATATGCTGCTCCAATATGACTCCGCCGGTGATTCGTTTCGCATCGAAAACATATCCTGATAAAATGAAAAAAATTGCCCTGCTTTTCGGCATGAATATTTCTTCGGAAAAGATCTCCGAAATAGGAAATATGACGGCAGAAGCTGTTAGAAAGTTTGCTGCTGACCTTGGAATAAAGACATTCAGAGAGCTAGGTGTGTCCAGAGAGGAGCTCGTCTCCTTGAAAAATATAATCTACAAGGATGCGCTCTGCCATGCCTATGGAGGAGCAGTGACAGAGCAGGATATCGAAGAACTGCTGATAAGTGCATACATGGACGGAGAATAAATGAAGTCGTCGCATATGTGGACAAGGGTTATTTAAAAATTCCCTGTACAGCTTTTGCCATACGGCGGAGCAGGGCGTTGTTTTCTCCGTCTGCATAGCAGCAGATTGTATCCGAGCACGCGTCGGCGAAGGGAAGATCATAAAAACAAAACTGAGAGGTATCTGAAAGCCCTTCCAGTTCTTCTGTCAGGTAGGCGAAGCCCCGGTGCATTTTCAGATAAACAAGCAGGGTGGTCATATCAGGAAGATGCAGATAGTCCTTTCGGGGAAGCTGCTGCCTCCATAAAGGCATATTCTTGATGGAAATCTCAGAGTTATACTGGCTGGGCTGTTCGTTAGTCAGAAGAGTCAGATCCGCCAGACCGCTCAGTACAAATTCAGTACTTACCAGCGGATGATCCGACGCAAGGACAGCTTTAAAAGGATAGCGCCGGAGGACAATGGAATGGACCATTCCCCAGGAGCGCCAGGTGTATGAAGTTGTGATAATGAGATCTAATTTATTGTCAAGAAGCCGATTCCTGAGTTCCCCCAGTCCCAGGAGCTGGAAGTCAAAATATATATCCGGCCATGTCTGTGTAAGAATCTGCATGACAGGAAGGATAATGGTTTTATGTGAAAAAGATTCATAAATTCCTACTTTAATGGTAGAACGGTTTGTTTTGCCGATACTTTGAGCCTGATTGATGCAAAGAGAAATATCGTCATTGATGCGGCTGAACTGGTCACGGAGATAGATGCCTGTCTCGGTAAGCTGGACAGAACGCGTAGTGCGTATAAACAATTTAACGCCCAGTTCCTCTTCAAGACTGGATATATGCCACGTCATGGCCTGTTGGGAAATGAAGCATCGTTTTGCGGCCTCAGTAAAATTCAGGCATCTTGCAGCTTCAAGAAAGTATCCGATACGCTTATATAACATGCTGTCGCCCTCCTTTAAATCTTTTTATGATGAAAGTATAAAAAAAGTCGAGAGAAATTACAAGCTTATTTAGTTGATATTATTAAAATATGTCTGTTAATAAAAGGGCGAAAGGATATGAGAAATACCAGAAGATGCCACGGGATAAAAAATGCAGTATAGATACAGCGATGCAAAAAACGGAGGAAAAGATATGCCAGAAAAACCGATTATAGGACATATTTATGATATTCAGGGCTATTCTGTACATGATGGTCCTGGTATAAGAACAACTGTCTACACGAAGGGATGTCCGCTGCGCTGCCTGTGGTGCCATAGTCCGGAATCACAGACATTTAAAGACGAACTGTCCTGTATGCTGATGAGATGTGTCGGTACTGAAAAATGCGGCCTTTGCCTGAAGGCGTGCCCGCGAAATGCAGTTCTGCCGTCAAAGCCAGAAAAGTCCCTTTTAGACGAAGGAGAACTGATCACAAAAGTACATATTGACAGAGAAAAGTGCGACAACTGCCTTGCATGTACGAAGGCATGTCCCGCTCAGGCGCTTATGTCAAGCGGATATGACATTTCAGTAGAGGACGCACTGCAGAGAGTACTCCAGGATAAAGCCTTTTTTGGTGAGGATGGCGGAATTACAATTTCCGGTGGGGAGCCAATGGCACAGTTTGAATTTACCTATGAACTTGCCAGAAAAAGTAAGCTGGCGGGAATTTCTGTATGTATTGATACGACAGGATGCTGTGAGGGAACACTTTTTGATCAAATGATCCCTGTTACAGATTTGTTTTTGTATGATCTGAAACATATGGATTCACAGAAAAGCAGGCGGCTGACCGGAGTTGGAAATGAAAAAATTCTTGATAATGCCCGAAGAATTGCTGCGGGAGGGGGAAAACTTCAGATTCGTGTTCCTACAATACCGAAGCTGAACGCGGATATGGAGAATATGAGGCGTACCGCGGAGTTTTGTAAAGAATTGGGAGACGCGGTGACCCTTGTGCAGATTCTTCCGTATCATAGGATGGGAATTCCTAAATATGAGAGACTGGACCGCAAATACCCGGTTCCGAATATTGACGCGCCGTCAGACAATTTTATGGAAGAAAGACTTGCGGTATTCCGGGAGCTGGGTCTACCGGTTCAATTACATTAAATATAGCGGAGAAAAGGAGTCAGAATATGAAAAAAATGGTGTCTTTATTTGCAAAAAGAAATGAGCTCTACACAATGCTGAATGAGAAAGCGCGGATTTATGCGGCGGAAAAGGGAATTGATTTTGAATGGAAGCCAATGGAACCCTACACAGTTGAGGCTTGTATTGATGCCCTAAAGGATGCGGACTGCGGCCTGATCGATGTAGAGCCTTATGATGCGAAGATTTTTTCCCGAATATGTGAAAGGAACAAGCTGCTGATCCGTTTTGGCGTGGGATTCGACGCGGTGAATCTTGAGGATGCCGCAAAATATGGGATCCGGATCGCCCGGACTCAGGGGGCAAATGCTTCGGCGGTTGCGGAGTACGCGTTGTTAATGATTCTCACTCTCCGGCGGAAGCTTATGGCTGGTATCCAAAGCGTAAGATGCGGAAGCTGGGAAAAGGAAGTGGGAAATGAAACAATTGGCGCAACGGTGGGAATTCTTGGATTTGGCGCGGTGGGAAAGGCATTCGCGAGACTTTTGGGAGGATTTGGCTGCCGTATTTTGGCTTATGATACTTACCAGGATCAAATTGCTGCTAAAGAGCTTGGAGTGGAATTTACAGATGCAGAAACCATATTTCGTGAATGTGATTCCATCACTGTTCATTTGGCGTTAAATGAAAATACAAGGGGATTTGTAAATGAGGAAAGACTGGCGCTGATGAAAAAAGACGCGGTGATCGTGAATACGTCCCGCGGTCCGGTGATCGATGATGCGGCATTATTGGCTGTCTTGAAGAACCATCAGATTGGCGGCGCGGGACTGGATGTCTTTGCCCAGGAACCGCTTCCGCTGGATTCAGAATATCTGACACTGGACAATATGATCTATTCTCCCCATGCGGCAAGCCAGTCCGTTCAGTCCCTATGGAATATATATAAAACGGCGATAGATATTGCGGATGGATTTTTCACAGGTAATGAATCAGAGTTTGTAAAGAGATGCTGGCTGAACTGATACCTTAGCTGAAGAAAGGAGTTTATTATGTATGAATTTAAACCATTGACAGACCGCATAAAAAAACTCAGAGAACGCTACAGGACGACGCCCGTAGTGCTGGACTCAGAGCATGCCCGTCTGGTAACAGAGGCATATAAGAAATATTCACATGAATGTGCAATTTTGAAGCGCGCCAAAATGATGTACTATATCTGCGAAAACCGGACGCTGAGGGTGGAAGAAGACGAACTGATCGTTGGAAACATGGGACTCCATTACCGTGGAACCAGTATCAACCCGGATTATGGAATGGAGTGGCTGATTGATGAATTGGATACCGGAGAATTTGATAAACGCGGCGTGCAGTTGGAGCACATGGAGCTGTCCCGGGAGGACCGGGAAGTTTTTCGGGAGATAGCTCCATTCTGGAAAGAAAACAGCGCTTCCGCTTTTATTGATAAGGCTTTTCCGCCGGGGTTTGAAACAGTTTTAGATGCCGGTGTTTTATCTCACAGAGTTAAAGGCAATGCAGATATGCCCACAGGACATTTTTCTGCGAATTATGAAAAGCTTTTGTCCAAAGGCCTGTCCGCAATCCGCCAGGAAGCCACGGATAAACTGGACGCCATGTTTGGAAATATTCAGGCCGAAGATCCGGAGAAATATCTGTTCTACGAGGCTATGGTAATCATCTGCGACGCAATGATTCTGCTTGCAAAGCGTTATGCATCACTTTGTTTAAGAAAAGCGGAGCAGGCGGAGGGAAAAAGGAAGAAGGAACTGCTGATCATGGCGGACTCTCTTAACCGTATTATGGCAAATCCCTGCGTCACATTTCAGGATGCAGTGCAGGCAACCTTTTTATACCAGCTTGTTCTGGCGCTGGATGGAAATCTTCATGGTCTTACATTCGGACGCTTTGACCAATATGCATATCCATATCTTGAAAAAGATCTTCGCGAGAAACGCATTTCAGAAGAGTATGCCCAGGAACTCGTAGACTGCTTTTTTATTAAAATATGCGACATGTTCAAAGGCCGCTCGCATTTTGTTTCCCAGGGAGCGGGCGGATACACCTCGGGACAGCAGATGAGTCTGGGCGGAGTGGATAAGGAGGGAAAGGATGCTACCAATAAACTTTCGTATATGCTTTTAGAAGCAAGCGCCCGTCTGGTACTGCATTCTCCGCCCCTTTCGCTGCGTATTCATAAAAATACGCCAAAAAAATTATGGGAATGTGCTACAGAATGTACCAAACGTGTCGGGGGGATCCCTACATTTCAAAATGACGATATCATTATTCCAATGATGGTTAGAGAAGGGTATACTCTTGAGGACGCCAGAGATTACTGTATCGTAGGCTGTGTAGAACCCTCGGGATCGGGAAATGATTTTCCTGCCTGCGGCGGGCCTCATGCAAAGTGCTACTTGAATATGACAAATTGTTTGATCGTTGCCCTGAACGACGGAATAAATCCATTGAATGGAAAACAGAGTGGCCTTCATACAGGCAAGCTGTTAGAAATGACCAGCTTTGAGCAGGTGCTTGAGGCATATAAACGTCAGAATGATTATTTTGTTCAGTGGCATATCTCGCTTAATAATATGGCTGAGTATTTTACGCAAAAGCTTTTGCCATTGCCAGCGCTGTCTGTAACCCTGGATCATTGTATGGAATCCGGAAAGGACGCGACGGCAGGCGGGGCAAAATATAATGGCTGCGGAAGCGCGGTTATAGGCTGCGGAACAGTTGCAAACAGTCTTGCGGCGATAAAATGGGCAGTTTTTGATAAGAAAATCTGTACAGCACAGGAATTCTATCATGCGTGGATGGCGAATTGGAAAGGCCATGAGGAACTGCGGCAGAGAATCATTACTCAGGCACCCCACTATGGAAACGGATCCGAGGAGGCAGATCGTCTGGCTGCCTGGGCGATGGATATTTACGCACAGAAGTATAACAGCGGATCATTTATCAGAGGAAATCTCAAAGCAGGGCTTTTCTCGGTTTCCGGGCATATCCCGATGGGGAAAAGCACTTTTGCGTCCCCGGATGGCCGCCTGTCCGGAGAACCAGTATCTGACGGTATTTCACCCTCCCAGGCTACGGATAAAAAAGGTCCGACGGCAGTTCTTACAGGAGTTGCAAAGCTTAAACAAAGCCATTGTCCGAATGGAACGTTGCTGAATATGAAATTTCATCCGAAATCTGTAGAAGGCCAGGAGGGAATGGAAAAACTGATCCGTTTAGTGCAGACCTATTTTGCAGAGGGCGGTATGCATATCCAATATAATGTTATTGGATCGGATACTTTGAGAGCCGCCCAGAAAGAGCCTGACAGGTACAGGGATCTGGTGATCAGAGTGGCTGGATTTTCCGCCTATTTTGTTGAACTTTACAAGGATCTCCAGGATGATTTGATCAGTCGTACGGATCAGATATAAAGAGAGGTGACCTGCTATAACTGAAAAAGGGCCGTTGCAGCATGAAGAAAATAAAATGGGAGTAAGGCCCGTTCCAAGACTGCTGATCACTATGGCCGTGCCCATTATGATTTCCATGTTGGTACAGGCTTTATATAATATTGTGGACAGTATTTTTGTCGGGCATCTTTCGTCAGAGGCTTTGACAGCAGTTTCTATGTCCTATCCCTTTCAGACGCTTATTGTAGCAGTCGGCAGCGGCCTCTCCATCGGTATCAATGCATATTTATCCAGAAGCCTCGGAGAAGGAGAGCTAAAAAAAGCCAATGCGGCAGCAGTAAATGGAATATTTCTCAGCTTTGTGGTTTATGTGCTGTTTGCAATATTTGGAATATTTGGAAGCCATTTTTATTTTGCCGCCCAGACTGGTCAGAAAGAAATCATAAAATATGGAACAGACTATCTTTCGGTTTGCCTTACCTTTTCGTTAGGAGCTTTTATGCAGATGACAATGGAAAGATTGCTGCAGTCTACCGGAAATACAGTGCACTGTATGGTCTGTCAGGGTGTCGGGGCGGTTATGAATATTGTTTTAGATCCGCTGCTGATTTATGGATTGCTGGGATTTCCAAGACTGGAGGTTATGGGAGCTGCCGCCGCTACTGTGATCAGCCAATTTGTAGGCGCGTGTACGGGCTTGTACCTGAATATACGTAAAAACAGAGAAATCAGGTTTTACTTTAGGGGATTCAGGCCGGATTTTCCTATTATCTGGGAAATCTGTAAAGTAGGAATACCGACAATGATTACACAGTCTTTGGCATCTGTCATGACTTTTTCGCTGAATCAGATCATGCTCATGTTTTCGTCGGTGGCAGTTTCAGTGCTTGGTGTGTATTTCAAACTTCAGAGTTTTGTATTTCTGCCGGTTTCCGGTATTACAGACAGCATGGTTCCTATCGTTGCCTATAACTATGGAGCAAAAAGAAAAAAGAGGATCACGGATGCCCTGTTTTTTGCCACGCTTGTTTCAACAATCATTCTATGTTTGGGTTCTGTGATGTTCCATATTGTACCGGAAACATTGATTGGGCTGTTCAGCACGGATATACGGATGCTGAAGCTGGGAGTTCCTGCTGTGAAAGCAATTAGCCTGAGTTATGTATTTGCCGGGGTAACGGCGATTTTTCCGGCGTTCTTCCAGGCGCTTGGATATGCGGTATACAGTACATTGTTATCGGCAATACGCAGAATCGGCATTATCGTTCCGGTCTCCTGGATTCTGGCGTCGCAGTTTGGGCTTGGAGCTGTGTGGTACGCTTTTCCTATTGCCGAGTTTGTTACCATGACATTATGTTTCCTTTTGTACAGAAGGATTTACCGTTCAGTAATTAAAAAGATATAAAGCGCGGAAGAAAATACAGCCGATATATATCATAATTTTTAGTATTACCTATAAATGAAAAGGGGAAATTTTAAGGAGGAAAAAGCTATGCTGACAAAAAGAGAAAATCTTATGGAA
>DSLMC04103__coassemble_638_pt1 | contig 23001 bp, 25 predicted proteins | sample DSLMC04103__metabat2_high_PE_018 | metagenome-assembled genome bin DSLMC04103 | reverse complement strand
GCTATTTTCTAGCCGGTGTAAAACCCGTGGGTTCAGCCGGAGGCTGAATAGTTACGAACTGCTATATGAATTGTTTAAATATACTTCACTTTTGCCGGGCGCTGTGCTATAATAGAAACACTTATTTAGAACAAAGGAGATCCCGTTATGAGTCAGAAAAAAGTGGATAATTATAAAGCGCTGAAGGCAAACCGCAAAAATGAGCAGAGAAAAGAAAAATTTTATGATATACTGGAAAAGGTTGTTGGAGTCGTTGTCTGCGCAGCTTTGGTCGCATGGATCGGCTACTCCGTGTATGACAAGGTGACAGAGAAGGACGCGGCGCAGGTACAGCAGACGGTCATGGATACCACAGCCCTTGATAATTATGTCTCCGGCCTTTCCGCAGAGTAAAAGACGGATATGAGCATAACAAAAATCCCCGGCGGTACCGGGGATTTTTTGCGCGATAAAATGTTATTGAATGAAACCGCTGAACAATAAGCGATACGATAGAAGTACCGGCCTGTTGTTAAGAATACAGAAAAAGCTGAATTATAATTTTGTAACGTTGGCAGCCTGCATTCCGCGAGCGCCTTCGGTCAGATCATAAGTTACAGCCTGTCCTTCGTCCAGAGATTTGAATCCTTCGCCATTGATTGCAGAAAAATGTACAAATACGTCAGCTCCGTCTTCTCCTGTGATAAAGCCATAGCCTTTTTCTGCGTTGAACCATTTTACAGTCCCCTTGTTCATGATGTTACCTCCATAAAAATAAAAAGTTATAATTCTATCTGACGAAAAAATCACCAGATTTCACAGACTATATCATATAATATATAATCTCTGAAAAATGGTGATTTTATATATTAATAATGTAGTGGATTGTGATTTGATTATATATCCCGGATTTTGAATTGTCAAGGCCATTCTGCGGGTTGTCAAAAAAAACATCAGTTCAGCCCGCGCCATTCGTAAAACCGCAATGCGCGCTTACTGTGGCTAGCGCCACTGTTCTACCCATAAACGGGCGCTCGGTTCATACAGATGCAAAAAAAAATGCTTTATTAAATCGTCCAATTCGTGTATGATATTCTTGAATGGATTCTGAACTGTCAGACACAGAAAAAGAAGTTTGCATCCGGAAAAAAGGAAAACAAATAAATTTCAGGAGGAAATGATCATGATTAACAAACTGATTGAAAAAATCCGAAAAACGAATGCACCGATTGTAGTGGGACTGGATCCCATGCTGAATTATATTCCCCGGCATATTCAGGAAAAGGCCTTTCAGGAATATGGAGAGACGCTGGAGGGAGCGGCAGAGGCAATCTGGCAGTACAATAAGGGAATCGTGGACGCTGTTTATGATCTGATTCCTGCGGTGAAGCCTCAGATCGCCATGTACGAGCAGTTTGGCATTCCGGGCCTTCAGGCATATAAGAAAACAATCGATTACTGTAAAGAAAAAGACCTTGTTGTGATCGGCGATATCAAAAGAGGCGACATCGGCTCTACTTCCGCGGCATACGCGGCCGGACATCTCGGCAGGGTACAGGTGGGCTCCAAAACATGGGCCGGATTCGACGAGGATTTTGCCACAGTCAATCCTTATCTGGGATCCGACGGGGTGAAGCCTTTTATTGAAGTATGCAAAGAGGAAAACAAGGGACTTTTTATTCTTGTAAAAACCTCCAATCCCTCCAGCGGTGAATTCCAGGACCGCGTGATCGAGGGCCGTCCCCTTTATGAGTGGGTAGGCGAGAAAGTCGCCCAGTGGGGAGAGGAGCATATGGGAAGCGGATACAGCTATATCGGCGCTGTCGTAGGCGCAACCTATCCTGAGATGGGTAAGACGCTCCGGAAGATCATGCCGAAAACCTTTATTCTGGTGCCTGGATACGGAGCTCAGGGAGGAAAAGGAGCCGATCTGGTACACTTTTTCAATGAGGACGGTCTGGGAGCGATCGTGAATTCCTCCAGAGGAATTATCGCGGCCTACAAGCAGGAGGCTTATGCGGCATTTGGAGAGCTGAATTATGCCGATGCCTCAAGGAAGGCTGTGGAGGATATGATCGAGGATATCAGCGGCGCCTTAAATGGACGGAAATAATAAAAACGGCTGCGTAGCTGCGGCTTCAGGAGGAAACAGATGAGCGAAAAAACCAAGGAAAGCTTAAAAATAGTCAGCCAGGATAAAATCGGTACAGATATTTACAGTATGTGGCTTCAGGCTGATCATATGGCAGGGATCTCCAGACCAGGGCAGTTCCTTTCTCTCTATACGCGGGACGGCAGCAGGCTGCTTCCCCGTCCGATCAGTATTTGTGAGATCGACAGAGAAAACAAAAGGATCCGTCTGGTTTACCGCGTAACCGGAAAGAATACAGGAACAGAAGGGTTTTCCAGACTGCATCCGGGAGTTTCCATTGAGGTTCTGGGTCCTCTGGGAAACGGCTTCCCCCTTTGCGAGGCGGAAGGAAAGCGTGTTTTCCTGATGGGCGGCGGGATCGGGATTCCCCCTATGCTGGAAACCGCAAAGGAATTAAAAGCAGAGAAAACGGCAATTCTTGGATACAGAGACGAATTATTTCTGAATCAGGAATTTGAAAAATACGCAGATGTTTACGTGTCCACAGAGGACGGGAGCGCCGGAACCAGAGGAAACGTGCTGGACGCGGTCCGGGAAAACGGCCTGGAGGCGGATGTGATCTTTGCCTGCGGCCCCGGACCTATGCTTCGGGCGATCAAGAAATATGCGGAAGAAAAAAACATTCCCTGCTGGATTTCCATGGAGGAGCGTATGGCCTGCGGAGTAGGAGCCTGCCTTGCCTGCGTATGTCAGTCCAGAGACATAGACGAACATTCACAGGTGCATAATAAGCGTGTCTGCAAGGACGGCCCTGTATTTTTAAGTACGGAGGTGGAATTATGAGAAAGACAAGCGTAGTTCTGGCAGAAGTGGAGCTGAAGAATCCGGTCATGACTGCCTCCGGAACCTTTGGTTCAGGAATGGAGTACAGCGAATTTGTAGATCTGAACCGCCTCGGGGCGGTGGTGACGAAAGGTGTAGCCAATGTGCCCTGGCCGGGCAATCCCACTCCCAGAGTGACAGAGACCCCTTCGGGGATGCTCAATGCCATCGGACTGCAGAATCCGGGGATCGACGTATTCTGCAGCCGGGATCTTCCCTTCCTGAAAAAGTACGATACAAAGGTGATCGTGAATGTCTGCGGCAAGACTGCGGAGGATTACTGTGCGGTTGTGGAGCGTCTGGCGGATGAGCCGGCGGATCTTCTGGAGATCAATGTATCCTGCCCTAATGTAAAAGAGGGCGGGATCGCTTTCGGACAGGATCCCAGGGCGCTGGAGGCCATCACAAAAGAAGTGAAAAAATACGCGAAGCAGCCGGTGATCATGAAGCTGAGCCCGAACGTGACGGATATTACCGAGATGGCCCGGGCAGCGGAAGCAGGGGGAGCGGATGTGCTTTCTCTGATCAATACCATTACCGGAATGAAGATCGATATCAAAAGGAGAACCTTCGCGCTGGCCAATAAGACCGGAGGCATGTCCGGTCCGGCAGTGAGACCGGTGGCGGTGCGCATGGTTTATCAGGTGGCGCAGGCAGTGAAGCTTCCCATTATTGGAATGGGGGGAATCGCCACCGCGGAGGACGCTCTGGAATTTATCATGGCAGGAGCCAGCGCGGTTTCCGTTGGAACCGCCAACTTCTTCAATCCTTATGCCACTGTGGAGATCGCGGAAGGGATCGAGACCTTTATGAGAGAACAGAATGTTGAGGATATCCATGAGCTCATCGGGGCGGTAAAATAAAATACCACAGGCGAAGCGTCTGTATATACAGGAGGACATAGAGATATGGAACAATACAAAAAAGAGTTTATCGAGTTTATGGTGGACTGTAATGTGCTGAAATTTGGAGAGTTTACTTTAAAGAGCGGCAGAAAGTCTCCCTTCTTTATGAATGCCGGGGCTTATGTGACAGGCTCTCAGCTGAAGCGTCTGGGCGAATATTACGCAAAGGCGATCCATGATAAATACGGAGACGATTTTGACGTGCTTTTCGGGCCCGCGTATAAAGGAATTCCCATCAGCGTAGTGACGGCCATCGCCTACAGTGAGCTTTACGGAAAGGAAGTCCGCTACTGCTCAGACAGAAAAGAGGAAAAGGATCACGGCGCGGATAAGGGCAGCTTCCTTGGAAGCAAGCTTATGGACGGAGACCGCGTGGTGATGATCGAGGATGTGACGACCTCCGGAAAATCCATGGAGGAAACGGTTCCAAAGGTAAGGGGAGCCGCGAATGTGGAGATTGTAGGTCTTATGGTATCTCTGGACCGTATGGAGGTTGGAAAGGGCGGAGAGAAATGCGCTCTTGAGGAAGTGAAGGATCTGTATGGTTTTGAGACAAACGCCATTGTCACAATGAAGGAAGTAACAGAGCATTTATATAACAAAGAATACAAAGGAAAGATCATCATAGACGATACGCTGAAAGCGGCTATTGATGCATATTATGAACAATACGGAGCAAAATAGAAAATCGGGCGTCTCTCCTGCCGCGGCAGCAGAGGGACGCCGGAAAGGTATTCAGAGTTATAAGGAGGAATAGCCGTGAACGAAAAAATTTACAGAACTATGTCCGGAACCGGGGCCTGCGCTCTGGCTGTGGGGATCGTCACCCTGGCGGTGGGAGCCGCGGCAGGTGTTTTGATGATCGTCAGCGGAGTGAGACTGTTAAAAAGGAAATCGGATATTCTGATATAGGGGAAAACATTGAAAAACGAAACAAAACGTAAGATCCGGCGGCTGGGAGTGATTCTGTTCATTGTCTACGTTCTGCTTCTGATCTATTTTCTGTTTTTTTCTGAGGCGTACGGCCGTGTGGCTCAGGCGGAAAGAGAATACAGGTATAATCTTACTCCTTTTGTGGAGATCAGAAGATTCTGGGTGTACAGAGACCAGGTTGGTCTCTTCGCCTTTTTTACAAACGTCTGCGGCAATGTGATCGGATTTATTCCTCTGGGATTTATTCTTCCGATCATCTGCCGGAGCTGGCGGAACGGATTTCTTATCATCCTGGCCGGATTTGGACTGAGTCTGTGTGTGGAAACCATTCAGCTCGTCACAAAAGTGGGATGCTTTGATGTGGATGATATGATTTTGAATACATTAGGGGCGGCAGTGGGATACCTGCTTTTTGCCGTCTGTGATTGTCTGAGGAGAAAGCATTATGGCAAAAAGATATAGATATTCTTTTGTAAAAAGAAAAGAAGCAGGAAAGGGAAAGCTGTCAGTGGGACTGGCGGCTGCCTCTCTCCTTCTTTTTGTGGCCGCCGTGCTTACGGCCTACGGGCTGGACGGCAGGTATGGTTTCATTGTAGGAGGCATCTGTCTTTTTGCCGCAATGCTTTCTGTCTATGGATTCATTATGGGACTTTCGAGTTTTTCTGAGGAAGAGCGTATGCATCGTACCAGCACGGTTGGGTCTATTCTGAACGGCGTGATCATGGTGGGATGGCTGGGCTTTTTTTTAATGGGAGTGTGAGAGATGGAACGTCTGAAAAAACAGATGGAGTTTATTGTAGAAGTAGACAAAGTAAAAAAGATCATCCGTCAGACTTATCTGGCGGACGCCAGCCGCAGGGAGGATGACGCGGAACATTCCTGGCATCTTGCTCTCATGGCTGTACTTTTGAAAGAGTATTCTAACGAAGAGGTGGATCTTTCCAAGGTGGTTCCCATGGTTCTGATCCATGATCTGGTGGAAATCGACGCAGGGGATACCTATGCTTACGATGAGGCGGGCGCAGCCACCAAAAATGAGAGAGAGACTAAGGCCGCCGACCGTATTTTCGGACTTCTGCCCCAGGATCAGGGAATCTGGTTCCGTTCTCTGTGGGAAGAGTTTGAAGCCTATGAAACTCCGGAGGCAAAATTCGCTCATGTGCTGGATAACTGCCAGCCGCTTCTGCTAAACGACGCTTCAGACGGAAGAAGCTGGGCGGAGCACGGTGTGAAGAAAAGCCAGATTTACAAAAGAAACGAGCATACTCCGGAGGGATCCCGGGAAATCTGGGAATATATGAAGGAGCTGGTGGATAAGCATATCCGCCTGGGCCATGTCATCGACGCATAAGGATTTCATACAAACAAAAAGTAATTATTCAAAGGAGCTGATAGATTGGACGAATGGCTGATGGAACGCTATTCTCTGGCGAAAGAGAGAATAGCGGAGATCTGTAGAGAAGAAACAGTAAAGGAGCCCTATGGGGACTTTTTCAGAAAAACGGCGGAATTTCTGAAAAAAACAGCAGAAATACTGGAAAGAGAGCGGGAAGATCTTACCCTGTCCCAATATGAAGAAGAAAACAGAGAGCTTTATAAGGAACTGTTTCCGGAAAATTATGAAACCTGCTACGGGAATCCGTCCTACGCGGAAAAAACTCTGGGAGAATATGGAAAAGCCTTCACCTTTCTCTTTGCGGAGCTTCGGGGAGCCGTGGCCTACGCCTATGAGAAAAAGTGGTGGGATTATCTTGTGGGAGCGGAGCTGTTCCTGGAAATACATTCTGCCTTTGGACAGGAAGAGACGCCATCTGTAAAGACGGTGCTGGGAATTCTCCGGTCCTATGTGAATGATTACTGTCAGGATATGATGGAGCAGAGAATTGCAGAGGGAGTGGATCCGGAGCTTGATTTTGCCCTCAGGATCATCATGGATTCCGATCTGGAAGACCTGAGATATTTATACCGCTACGGGGAATTCGTCTCTGAGAACGAGAGGGGAGTGGCGGAATTTCTGAACAGCCTTCCTCAGAGCGAGATCGACAGTATGGCCCGGACCTATACAGAGGGCTACCGGATAGGCTTTATCAATGGAAGAAAAGATATTACGAAAAAGAAAACGGTAAATATCCGTTACAGCCTGGGCTTTGAACGAATGGTGAGAGCTGCCGTCCTCCAGTTTCGGGAGATGGGATTGCGGCCTGTGATCTACCGCCATGCCACCCACGCGGTAAACAGGCGGGGAAGCTCCCGGGTGGGATTTACCGGAGGAATTGTCAATCCTCAGTATGATTATGACCACAGGCAGGACAGCGCTCTGTTTCTGGACAGTGACTTCGTGAAAAGAAAGCTCCGGTCCATGCAGACTGCCTATGAAAATTATAAAGATCTGGCGGATGTGCATGGAGGGCCGGCGTGTATCGAGACCTTTGGAGAGGAACCCTTCTCACCCAAGGCCAAGCCGGAGGCATGGACGCTTACAGAGGCTCAGCAGAAGCTTCAGGTGGAGCTGGACAATGAATCCGGACAGATCGTGAACCGGTATATCAAGGGGGATGAGAGAAGCTTCACGATTATCGCCTATCCTGTACCTGAGATCGGGAAGGATTTTCCGGAGATCTTCCGGGAGATCGTAAAGATCAATACCCTGGATTATAAGCTTTATGAGCGGATCCAGCAGACCATTATTGAAACTCTGGACAGCTGCCAGTGGGTGGAGATTAAGGGCAGAGACGGCAATGAAACAGACCTCATCATCCATCTCCATACCCTTGAGGACGCTGCGAAGCAGACAAATTTTGAAAACTGCGTGGCAGATGTGAACATTCCCGTGGGCGAGGTATTTACCTCTCCGGAGCTTGCGGGAACAGGCGGGATTCTCCATGTAAAGAAGGTATATCTCAATGGCCTCCAGTTTAAGGACTTAAAGCTTGTGTTTGACTGCGGCCAGGTAATTGATTATTCCTGCTCCAATTTCGAGAGCGAGGAGGAAAACAGAGCTTATATTGAGGACAATATACTTTTCCATCACCAGAAGCTGCCTATGGGGGAATTTGCCATCGGAACCAATACCACCGCCTATGTGGCGGCGGAAAAATACGGGATTGCTGAGAAGCTTCCGATCCTGATCGCGGAGAAAATGGGGCCTCATTTCGCAGTGGGGGATACCTGCTACAGTTGGGCGGAGGATACCCCGGTCTTTAATCCGGACGGACGGGAGATCATTGCCAGAGACAATGAGATTTCTATTCTCAGAAAAGAAGATATCAGTCTGGCCTATTACGGATGCCATACAGATATCACTATCCCCTATGAGGAGCTGGGAAGTATCCGTGTTATAGACGAGGAGGGAGAGGGTACCTCTATTATTGAAAACGGGCGTTTTGTACTGCCCGGAACCGAGGAGCTGAACCGTCCTTTTGAACAGGAGTAAGAGTTTTTATAAAAAATGTTGGGCGGATAAAAAGTAACAGTTCAGCTCATACAGATGTCTGCTCGCAAAAACATGCAAGCATGTTTTATACTTCCCGATCACTGTATGGCTGAACTGTTACGATAAAAAAAATTTTGTTTGCCTGAATTTATTGACACAAAAATAGAATCTTAGTAGAATCAACTAGGAAATGAAAGAAGGAGGCCTACCAATGAAAAAAGTTGGAATAGTAATGGGAAGCGATTCAGACATGCCGGTTATGAGCAAAGCGGCGGCAATTCTTGACAAGCTGGGTGTGGAATATGAAATGAAGATCATTTCCGCCCACAGAGAACCGGATGTTTTCTTTGAGTACGCGAAGAGCGCGGAGGAAAGAGGATTCAAGGTGATCATCGCGGGCGCCGGCATGGCGGCTCATCTTCCGGGAATGTGCGCGGCAATTTTCCCTATGCCGGTCATCGGTATTCCGATGCATACCACATCTCTGGGCGGAAGAGATTCTCTTTATTCTATCGTACAGATGCCTTCCGGAATCCCTGTCGCTACGGTTGCTATTAACGGCGGAGCCAACGCGGGACTTCTGGCGGCGAAGATTCTGGCCACCTCAGATCCGGAGCTTCTTGCCAGACTGAAGGATTACAGCCGGGAACTGAAGGAGCAGGTAGAGGCCAAGGACGCCAGACTGCAGGAAACAGGATGGCAGAATTATTAAAAGCTCTGAGATAGCGTAAGGGTAAGGAACAGAATTCAAGAAGGATCATAGTGGAGGATATTATGGATTATAAGAACGCTGGCGTTGACATCGAGGCAGGATACAAATCAGTAGAATTAATGAAAAAGCATATTGCAAAAACCATGAGACCGGAGGTTCTCGGAGGAATCGGCGGATTTTCCGGAGCTTTTTCCATGAAAGCATTTCAGGATATGGAAGAGCCTACCCTCGTGTCCGGTACGGATGGCTGCGGAACAAAAGTAAAGCTGGCAATGGTAATGGACAAGCACGATACCATAGGAATTGACGCAGTGGCAATGTGTGTCAACGATATTGCCTGCGCCGGCGGAGAGCCGCTGTTTTTCCTGGACTATATTGCCTGCGGCAAGAATTATCCCGAAAAGATCGCGGAAATCGTCGGAGGAGTGGCGGAAGGCTGCGTGCAGTCGGGAGCCGCCCTTATCGGCGGCGAGACGGCGGAGCATCCCGGCCTGATGGCGGAGGATGAGTACGATCTGGCCGGATTTGCCGTGGGTATTATTGATAAGAAGGATCTGATCACAGGCGAAGAGGTGACTCCTGGAGACGTGCTTGTGGGAATCGCCTCTTCCGGCGTTCACAGCAATGGTTTCTCTCTTGTCCGCAAGGTGTTTGACATGACGAAGGAATCTCTGGGAACCTATTATGAAGAACTGGGAACTACTCTCGGAGAGGCTCTGCTTGCGCCTACAAGAATCTATGTAAAGGCCCTGAAGAGCGTGAAGGAAGCAGGGGTGCGGATCCATGGCTGCAGCCATATCACAGGAGGCGGCTTTTATGAAAATATTCCCCGTATGCTGAGAGAGGGAACAAGAGCGGTGATCGAGAAGGACAGCTATGAGGTGCCCGCGATCTTCAAGCTTCTGGCAGAAAAAGGGAATATCGAGGAGCAGATGATGTATAATACCTACAATATGGGACTAGGTATGGTGCTGGCTGTGGCTCCGGAGGATGTGGATAAGACCATGGAAGCTGTCCGTCAGGCGGGAGATACCCCTTATGTGGTGGGCCGGATCGAGAACAGTGAAAAGGGAGTGGATTTATGCTGAGACTGGGAGTCCTGGTATCCGGCGGCGGAACAAATCTGCAGGCCATCCTGGACGCTGTGGACGACAAAAGGATCACCAACGCGGAAGTAGCTGTTGTGATCAGCAATAATAAGGGCGCTTACGCGCTGGAACGGGCCCGGAAAAAAGCGATCCCCGCCCAGTGTCTGGCGCCGAAGGATTTTGAAAACAGAGAAATGTTCCATAAAGCGCTTCTTTCAAAGCTCCGGGAATATCAGGTGGATCTTGTGGTGCTGGCGGGATATCTGGTGGCGATTCCTCCGATGATCGTGGAGGCTTATCCAAACCGGATCGTCAATATTCATCCCTCTCTGATCCCTTCCTTCTGCGGAACCGGGTTTTACGGGCTCCGCGTCCATGAGGGAGCCCTTGAAAGAGGCGTAAAGGTGACGGGAGCTACAGTGCATTTCGTAGACGCGGGAACGGATACCGGCCCGATCATCCTTCAGAAAGCGGTGGAGGTTCAGGAGGGAGATACGCCCGAAATCCTTCAGCGCCGCGTAATGGAAGAAGCGGAGTGGAAGATTCTTCCTGAGGCGGTTGATCTGATCGCCAACGGCAGAGTGTCCGTAGAAAACGGTAAGGTTCATATCAATAAAGTATAAATGGTTTTACAGAGGAGCGAGAATATGAAGATTTTGATTGTTGGAAGCGGCGGAAGAGAACATGCCATTGCCTGGAGCGTGGCCAAAAGCGCCGGGGTGGAAAAAATCTACTGCGCGCCTGGAAACGCGGGAATTTCTGAATACGCCGAGTGTGTTCCCATCGGCGCTATGGAGTTTGAGAAGCTGGCGGACTTCGCCCAGGAAAAAGAGATCGATCTGACGGTGATCGGAATGGACGATCCTCTGGTGGGAGGTGTGGTGGATGTGTTTGAGGCCCGGGGGCTTAAGGTGTTCGGCCCAAGGAAAAACGCGGCGATCCTGGAGGGCTCCAAGGCCTTTTCCAAAGATCTTATGAAAAAATACAACATTCCGACGGCTGCCTATGAGAATTTTGACGATGCGGAAAAAGCGCTGGAATATCTCCGCACTCAGGCGAAATTCCCCATTGTTTTGAAGGCGGACGGACTTGCTCTGGGTAAGGGCGTGCTGATCTGCGGTACTCTTGAGGAAGCAGAGGAAGGCGTAAAAGAGATCATGGAAGATAAAAAATTCGGCAGCGCCGGAAATACCATGGTTATTGAGGAGTTTATGACGGGCAGGGAAGTATCCGTGCTCTCCTTTGTGGACGGTAAGACGATCCGCACCATGACGTCCGCTCAGGATCATAAACGCGCTCTGGACGGCGACCAGGGACTGAACACAGGCGGCATGGGAACCTTTTCTCCCAGTCCCTTCTATACGCAGGAAGTGGATGAGTTTTGTCAGAAATACATATATCAGCCTACCGTAGACGCGATGGCGGCGGAGGGACGCCCCTTTACAGGAATTATTTTCTTCGGTCTGATGCTGACGGCGGACGGCCCCAAGGTGCTGGAATATAACGCCCGCTTCGGAGATCCCGAGGCTCAGGTGGTCCTTCCAAGGATGAAGACGGATATCGTCAAGGTGATGGAGGCCTGCACAGAGGGACGGCTGGATCAGATCGAGCTGGAATTTGAGGATAACGCTGCTGTCTGCGTGGTTCTCGCCAGCGAAGGGTATCCTGTAAAATACGACAAGGGAATTCCTATGTATGGTTTTGAGAATTTCAAGGACAAGGACGGGTACTACTGTTTCCATGCGGGAACGAAGTTCCAGGACGGACAGATCGTCACAAACGGAGGCCGCGTGGTGGGGATCACCGCCAAAGGAAGCGACCTGAAGGAAGCCCGAAAAAATGCTTATGAGGCAACGGAGTGGATACAGTTTGCCAACAAATATATGAGACACGATATTGGAAAGGCCATAGACGAGGCCTGAAGGAGGAACAGCAATGTATTGTGTAAAGAAAATAACGGAGTATATGTACTGGGTCGGCGCCAGCGACAGACGTCTGGAGCTGTTTGAAAATATTTATCCGATTCCCAAGGGGGTTTCTTACAATTCCTACGTGATACTGGATGAAAAGACCGTTCTTCTCGATACGGTGGATCGTTCTGTGTGCAGTCAGTTTATTGAGAATCTGGAACATGTGCTGGACGGAAGAAAGCTGGACTATGTGATCATCAATCACATGGAGCCGGATCACTGTGCTTCTCTGGCTGAGGTGGTTCTGCGTTATCCGGAGGTAAAGATTGTAGGAAACGCCAAGACCTTCACTATGATGAAGCAGTTTTTTACCTTTGACGTAGATTCCCGCGCCGTAGCGGTAAAAGAGGGAGATACCCTGAGTACAGGAAAGCATACCCTGGCTTTTGCCATGATCCCTATGGTTCACTGGCCGGAGTGTATGGTAACCTATGACGCAGGGGATAAGATCCTGTACAGCGCGGATGCTTTCGGCACCTTCGGCGCGCTGAATGGAAATATCTACGCGGATGAGGTGAATTTTGAGCAGGAATGGCTGGAGGAAGCAAGAAGATATCTGACAAATATTGTGGGTAAATACGGAACTCAGATCCAGGCGGCTCTGAAAAAAGCCTCCGCCCTTGATATTCAGATGATCTGCCCCCTTCACGGCCCTGTCTGGAGAGAAAATCTGGGATGGTTTATCGACAAATATCAGAAATGGAGCACCTACACGCCCGAGGATCACGCGGTTCTGATTCTCTATGCTTCTATCTATGGAAACACAGAGAGCGCGGTAAATGTACTGGCAGGAAAGCTTGGGGACGCGGGCGAGAAGAATATCGCCATGTATGATGTTTCAAAAACGGATCCTTCCTATCTGCTTGCCGAGGCGTTCCGCTGCGACAGAATTGTTTTTGCCTGCCCCACCTATAACGCGGGGATCTTCCCCAAAATGGAAACTCTGCTTCTGGAGCTGAAGGCGCATAATTTCCAGAACAGGAAAGTGGCTGTGATGGAGAACGGAACCTGGGCAATCTCCGCGGGAAAACAGATGAAGGAGATCCTTTCCTCCATGAAGAATATGGAAATTTACGAGGAGACTCTGACTGTAAAATCGTCCTTAAAGGATGATCAGATGGAAGCCCTGGATAAGATTGCCGATTATCTGATGAAATAAAAGAGTAAATCCCGGAGAATGTCTGAAATCAGGTTTTCCGGGAATGAGAAAGGAAAACAAAATGGGAATAAGTGTAGAAGAGGCAGTGAAGGAGATTCGTGCCCGGGAGGATATTTATGTACTGTACTCCCAGGTGACAAAGCTTCCTTATGTGACCTGCGGAGAAGAGACATATAATGATCAGGCCTGGTTTTTCGCGGAGGAGGAGGCTCTGAAGGAGTTCGGCAAAAAGAAGCTGGACGAGAAGATCCTTCTGATGGGAATGAAATATGAAAAGAAGAATTTTCCCAGACTGTATGCCCTTCTTTATTCCATCGGAGTGAACTCTCTGATCTGGAATAGGGACGGCGAACAGGTGGAGATCGATCTGGAGAAGGTTGCCAGAGAGCCCGATCTTTCCAAGCTTCCGCCGGAAAAAAGGCCCTTGCTCAATCCGACGCTCCAGCTTTCCGGAATCTATTTTATGCAGGAGCTGCGCCGTCCGGTGGAGAAGGAGGAACGGCCGAACCTGCGGCCTCAGGAGGAGGAGCTGATTGCCAATCTGAAAAAATCAGAGTTCCTCGTTGCCCTCAATCCTCCGGGAGACGATCCAAAAAAGGTGAGTATCCCTTACTTGAAGGATAAAAATGGAAAAATTCTGCAGCCTGTTTTTTCAGATGTCATGGAGTTTGAAAAATTTGGAAGAGGGAAGAAGCTCAGACTTGTAAAGCTTCCTTTTGCGAAGCTTCCGGAGATTATGATAGAGCAGGCGGAAGCCATTGCGGTAAATCCCATGGGCTTCAACCTTATACTGAACAAGGAACAGATGAAGATGATCACCGGTTAAGGAAATCGGGATCAAAACAGAAAAGACGGCCTGCCGGGGCCGTCTTTTCCTGTTATAGAAATCATGTTATCCGATACACCAGTCCTTCTGGCTGTAAAAATAACTGTTTTCAAATTATGAGATTTGTGCTAGTATATGTGTAACACCACAGGAGGAGGACATCATATGGTTATTGAAATAGACTTCAGCAGCAATGAGGCCATTTATGTTCAGTTGATGAATCAGATCATCCTTGGGATTGCTACGTCAAGGCTCAGAGAGGGGGACACACTTCCCTCAGTCAGACAGTTGGCGGACACCATAGGGATTAACATGCATACAGTGAATAAGGCATATGCGCTTCTCAGGCAGGAAGGATTTGTGACCATCGACCGCAGAAAAGGAGCTATAATAGCCGTAGATGTGGACAAAATAAAAGCACTGGAGGAAATGAAGCGGCACCTGGTAGTGGCGATGGCGAAGGGCTGCTGCAAGGATGTTTCCAGAGAAGAGGTCCACGCTCTGATAGATGAGATTTTTGACGAATATGGAATAGACAGATAGGAGGAGACGATGCAGAGCAGATTAACCAGACAGGCTGAAAACGCGCTGATGCTGGCAAAAAAAACAGCACAGTCTTTCAATCATAATTATATTGGTACGGAGCATATTTTGGTAGGACTTCTGCAGGAGGCGGACGGCACTGCCGGACGTATTCTGGAGGAGTTCGGAGTGGAGAATGAGAAGCTGCTGGAGCTGATCCAGAAGCTGATCGCGCCGCCGGAGGGATCCGATACCATTCTGGCGGAAAGGGGGCCGCAGTACAGTCCGCGAGCGGTTCAGATGATGGAAAACGCGGACGCAGAGGCTTTGGCCATGAAAGAGGAAAAAACAGGTACGGAGCATCTGCTGCTTGCTATGCTGAAGGAAACGGATTCTGTAGCTACCAGACTGCTTTACACGATGGGAATCAATATCCAGAAGCTGTACGGCGCGGTGCTGACAGCTATGGGGATGGACAGCGAGACGGTGTCCGAAGAAATGCAGGCGGCCCGGTCCCTCAAGAAGAAAAGGGGCTCCGCTACTCCTGTCCTGGATCAGTACAGCCGTGATCTTACAGCTATGGCGGCAGAAGGAAAGCTCGATCCCGTAGTGGGAAGAGACAAAGAGATCGCCCGGCTGATTCAGATCCTCAGCAGAAGGACGAAGAATAATCCCTGCCTTGTGGGAGAGCCAGGGGTTGGAAAAACAGCTATCGCGGAGGGGCTGGCCCAGAAAATCGTTTCCGGCCTGGTTCCCGATGCGGTGAAAAATAAAAGAGTCGTGGTGCTGGATCTTTCCGGAATGGTGGCGGGAAGCAAATACAGAGGCGAATTTGAGGAACGCATCCGGAACGTCGTCAACGAGGTGAGAGAAAATCAGGGAGTTCTTCTGTTTATTGACGAGCTTCACACGATCATCGGCGCGGGCGGAGCGGAAGGCGCCCTGGATGCTTCCAATATCCTCAAGCCCTCGCTGTCCAGAGGAGAAATTCAGTTGATCGGAGCGACCACCCTGGAGGAATACCGTAAATATATCGAAAAGGACGCGGCGCTGGAACGCCGTTTCCAGCCTGTGACAGTGGAGGAGCCTACAGAGGAGGAGGCGCTGGAAATTCTGAGGGGACTCCGGCCGTACTATGAGAAGCATCACCGGGTGGTGATAGAGGACGGAGCTCTCGAGGCGGCGGTAAAGATGTCTGTCAGATATATTAACGATCGTTTTCTGCCGGACAAAGCCATTGATATCATTGATGAAGCCGCGTCCAAGGTGCAGATCGGCGGTTACCGCCCTTCTTCCGGCGCGGAGTCTCTGGAAAATGAGATCCGCGGGGCGCTTGAGGAAAAGGAGGAGGCCATTAAGCAGGCAGACCTGCAGAAAGCAAGAGAAGCGCAGCAGCGGCAGAATGAGGCGGAAGAAAAGCTGGCGAAATGGAGGCTCAGAGAGGAGCGTAAAAATAAAAAAAGACCGCTGGCGGTGACAGAAGCTTCGGTGGCCGACATTGTTTCCGACTGGACCAAAATTCCGGTGAAGCGCCTTACGGAGGGAGAAACGAAGCGCCTCGCCCATCTGGAAAAAGAGCTTCATAAGCGTGTGATCGGCCAGGAGGAGGCTGTCAAAGCAGTAGCCCAGGCGGTAAAGCGCGGCCGGGTAGGCCTGAAGGATCCCGGCAGGCCTATTGGCTCCTTCCTGTTCCTGGGACCTACGGGAGTGGGAAAAACAGAGCTTTCCAAAGCCCTTGCAGAGGCGGTGTTCGGCAGTGAGCAGGCCATGATCCGTGTAGATATGTCAGAATACATGGAGAAGCACAGTGTCTCCAAGATGATCGGCTCTCCCCCGGGTTATGTGGGCTATGACGAGGGCGGACAGCTCAGCGAAAAAGTAAGACGCAATCCGTACAGTGTTATTTTGTTCGACGAGATTGAGAAGGCCCATCCGGATGTATTCAATATTCTTCTTCAGGTTCTGGACGACGGCCATATTACGGACGCCCATGGAAGAAAAGTGGACTTTAAGCAGACCATTATCATTATGACCTCCAACGCGGGCGCTCAGGCTATTATGGAACCCAAGAAGCTTGGCTTTATGTCGGGACAGGATGAGAAGCAGGATTATGAGAGAATGAAATCCAATGTGATGGAGGAGGTGCGCAGACTGTTCAAGCCGGAATTCCTGAACAGAATTGATGAGATCATGGTATTCCACACGCTGAATAAGCAGCACATCCGCAGAATTGTCAGCCTTCTTCTGAAAAATCTGGAAGCGCGCTGCGCGGATCAGATGAATATCCGCCTCCGGGTTTCTGATTCCGTGAAGGACTATCTGGCGGAAGCGGGCTATGACAGCAAATACGGGGCAAGACCGCTGCGCCGGGCTATTCAGACAAAACTGGAAGACGTTCTGGCAAACGAGATCCTGGAAGGAAAGATCAAAAGAGGCGATACGGTAAAGGTGCAGATGCATCAGAAAAATATCCGATTCATCCCGGTTCGGGAACCGGCTGAATAAAAGTACGGAAGGCCGGACAGAAATCTAAAAAAGATATTAAATCTTGATATGGATACTGTTCAAAAAAAGGGGTAAATGATATAATAATTTCATACAACAGAAAAGTCTTAGGGAGGACATAAGATCATGGCAGTAGTAAAAGAACTGATCCGTACAGAGGAAAACGGAAGCATCAGTTTTGGTAATTATGATTTGGATCAGAAATCCAAGGTATCTGATTTTCAGCATCAGGGTGATATGTATAAAGTAAAAACATATAACGAGATCACCAAGCTGGAAAGAAACGGAATGTTTGTTTATGAGTCGGTTCCGGGGACGGCGGTATTTGATCTTGAGCAGGACGGATCTTCTATGAGATTCCGCGTAGAAGGGGCGGAGGACGCGCAGATCACCGTAGGCATGGAAGCGGATTCGGAGTATGTTGTTACGATTAACGGAGCGGACGCCGGAACCATGAAAACCAATCTTGGCGGCAAGCTTTCCTTCAGCGTGGAGCTGGGAGGAACCGCCTCCGTGGAAGTGAAGATCGAGAAATGCTAAAAAATAAAAAAACAGTTTATTTTTGTCAGGAATGCGGCTATGAGTCCTCGAAATGGATGGGCCAGTGTCCGGGATGCAGGGCATGGAATACTTTTGTGGAAGAAACAGTACCCGCGAAAAAAGCTTCCGGCTCCGGCCTGAAGGCTCAGGCTGACAGGAGGAGCGCGGAGCCTGTACCGTTAAAATCAATCCGGCTTTCAGAGGATGAAAGGATCCTGACGAAGATAGCGGAGCTGGACAGAGTGCTGGGAGGCGGTATCGTCCCCGGCTCTCTGGTTTTAGTGGGTGGAGATCCGGGCATCGGAAAATCCACCCTTCTTTTGCAGGTATGCAGGAACCTTGCCCTTCAGGGAAAAAAGGTTCTCTATATTTCCGGTGAGGAGTCGGCGCGCCAGATCAGGATGAGAGCGGACCGGATCGGCGAATTCAGCGAGACGCTGCAGATCCTGTGCGAAACGAACCTTGAGACTGTCAGAGAGGTTGTGGAGAGAAAGAAGCCGGATACGGTAGTCATTGATTCGATACAGACCATGTTTCATGAGGAGATCAGTTCGGCGCCGGGCAGCGTTTCTCAGGTGCGGGAATCCACCAATATTCTGATGCAGATCGCGAAGGGACTGGGAATTTCTATTTTTATTGTGGGTCATGTGACGAAGGAAGGCAATGTGGCCGGGCCGAGAGTGCTGGAGCATATGGTGGATACGGTGCTTTATTTTGAGGGAGACCGTCATGCGTCCTACCGTATTTTAAGAGCGGTGAAAAACCGTTTCGGCTCCACGAATGAAATCGGCGTTTTCGAGATGAGAAACAGCGGCCTGGAGGAAGTAAAAAATCCTTCCGAGTTTATGCTGAACGGAAAGCCCAATGGCACCTCAGGATCTATCGTAGCCTGCTCTATGGAGGGGACCCGTCCGATTTTAGTGGAGATACAGGCGCTGGTATGCCAGAGCAATTTTGGGATCCCAAGAAGAACGGCGGTCGGAACAGATTTCAACCGTGTGAATCTTTTGATGGCTGTGCTGGAGAAAAAGGTGGGGATCCATCTGGCCTCCTGCGACGCTTATGTAAATATTGCCGGCGGCATGAAAATGACGGAACCGGCGATTGATCTGGGGATTGCCCTGGCTGTTGTCTCAAGCTGCAAGGATATCGTGATCCCTGATTCTGTAATGGCCTTCGGAGAGGTAGGCCTAAGCGGAGAAGTCCGCGCTGTGAGCATGGCGGCCCAGAGAGTGGCGGAAGCGGGCAAGCTTGGCTTTGACACGGTGATCCTGCCCGAGGTATGCCGCTCCTCTATGGAAAAGACGGAAGGAATACGTCTGGTTTATGTAGCCTGGATCCAGGATGCGATTAAATTTATCATGCAGAGCCGCTAGATGTTTTTGCTGGGAGTTCTGCCGGCAGCTTTAATGAAGTAAAGACGGCCGCCTGAAAGCGGCCGGGTATTTGGAAGGGGGAAAGGAAAATGGAAAAGAAGAAAAGGTCAGGTTTATGGAAGTGGCTTCTGCTGCTTTTACTTGCGCTGTGCATGTTTCAGACCAAGCCTGTAAAGGCGGCGGGATTTACCAGATTGAGCCTGAACAGAACCTATACAGCTTATGACGTGACCGGTGACGGACGAAGAGACCGCATCCGGATCGCTGCATCCGGAAGAGGCGGTTACTTCAATCAGGTACGTGTGATCATCAATGGAAGAAACTGTCTGGTGAAAAGGTTTTCCAGTTTTAGTCTTCCTACAATAGTAAGATGCAGGATCTGCACGCTGTCCAACAGAAAACCGTTCCTGTTTTTGGAATGTATGGGAGACAGTCTGGTAGAGAGTACGGCATGTCTTTACCAATACAGCGGCGGCCGTCTGAAAACAGTTTTGAACCTGAGAAGTATGCTGAGCAGTACCTATTTTTATAAAACATACTTTGATGTGAAGAAGGTCTCCGGCAGTACGATCACCTTTTTGGCAGGAGGGCTGGCGTATAATACAGGCGTTATCGATTTTGACATGATATTTGCGTACAAGGGAGGCCGGTTTGTCAGAACCACTGCCACAACCCGGTTGGCTTCGGGAAATATCCGGTATTCTTCGGGCAAAACTAATATTTATACGGTAGCGAGGAGGTTCCAGACATATCAAAAAGCTGGTTCCAGAGTAAAAACTTATGTCCCCGCAGTTGGTCAAAGGGTAACGCTGACTCATATATGTATCCGGAATAAGGTGCCGTATTTCCGCGTAGTGGACAGCCGGGGAAGGACGGGCTGGATGAAAGGCGCTACCAGATCTCTGTATCAGAAGGTCGCGAAACATCCCCGTTATTACTGCTATTTTAAAGAGGCGCTGGTAGTAGGATAAAATATCTGTATAGCGTCAGTGTACAAGGACCGTATTGTCCCTTGGTACACTGACGCTGCCAGGTAGCTGGAAAATGGAAGACATAGACGACGAAAGGAAAATATCTGCGGTTCTGACCGGCAGCGGCAGTCGGATCCGCAGATGTTTTTTTCTTGCATCATCGGGAACACCTTGGGCGCGGCATAAAAAGCTATTTGATTTTTAATCTGTTCAGATGTGCAGATATAGAAGACAGAAGGATGACGAAAAAAGAAGGAGATGAATATGATAAAAGCAGTTGTGTTCGATATGGACGGTGTAATTTTTGACTCAGAAGCCCTGGTAATGGAAACCTGGGAGGCGGTAGCTGAAAAACATGGATTTTATAATGTGGAAGCAGTGTGCAGAAAGTGTCTCGGGACAAATGCCGAGGCCACGCGGCAGATTTTTCTTGAATACTACGGAGAAGATTTTCCCTACGACGCCTATAAAAAAGAAATGTCAGAGCTTTTTCACCAGAGCGCGGCAGGCGGAAAGCTGAAGAAAAAACCAGGAGTCCGTGAGCTGATGGAATATCTGAAAGAAAAAAATGTAAGAATCGGGCTGGCTTCCTCAACGAGAAAAGAAGTGGTTTGCCGTGAGCTGGAGGAAGGGGGGCTTCTTGAATATTTTGATGTGATCGTATGCGGAGATATGGTCAACAGGAGCAAGCCGGAACCGGATATTTATCTGGAGGCATGTCGTCTGCTTCAGATAGCGCCGGCCCTCGCCTGTGCCATTGAAGATTCTTATAACGGAATCCGGGCGGCCTCCCGGGCGGGAATGAAGGCGATCATGGTGCCGGATCTCGCGGAGCCTACAGAGGAGATGGAAGAGCTTACAGAATGTATTTTGCCTTCACTCTCGGATGTAAAGGAATTTTTAAAAAAATCAGATTGGTTTATTACTCCCAATGGTGATCTGGTAGTGATGAGTATCGAAGCATACGAGGCAATGGTGGAAAACGCCGCGATGGACACCGCAATTTCAGAAGCAGAGGCCGAATATGAACGGGATGGGCAGCTCCATGACGCGAGGGAGGCGCTGGCTTCTTTAAGGAGAAAGCATTTTGGATAAATACAGCGTCAAACTGATGAGCCGGGCGCTGCGGGAGTTGGACAGTATTTATGATTACATCGCCAACACCCTGTTAGAGCCGGGAACCGCTCTGAACCTGGTGGACCGGATTGAAAATGCCATCCTGTCCCTGGAGACGATGCCTTACCGCTGCCCGGAACGAAAACGAGGGGCTTATGCCAACCGGGGATACAGGCAGCTCTTTGTGGAGAACTACACTGCCGTTTTTCGGATTGATGAAGCAAAGAAAACGGTGATCGTGGTAACGGTCCGCTATTCCCCAAGTGAATTTTGAACAGAATAATAGATAACGCGAAAAGCAGTCTGTGAAAGCAGGCTGCTTTTTCGCGTTTGAAAGGATTGAACCTATATGAGCCGATTAGTGATTGCCGAAAAGCCCTCGGTGGCACAGAGCTAGTCTGCTGTGCTGGGGCAGCAAACCGAAAGGACGGCTATCTGGAAGGCGGAGGCATCGGAAAGCTTCGGCCACCTGGCGAAGCTTTCCGATGCCTCCGCCTACAACCCAACCTGGAAAATGTGGCATAGTAATTCCCTCCTCTTTTATATAAAATTGCACATTACCAACGCAGCGCAGACAGCAGCGATTAAAAATGACACGACTATCCTCGTTACAGAAAACCTGTATAATTTCTCTGGATGATCGATGTCATAACAAACGGGAATTGTAGTCCCAACTTGCGCTGCGATGGGGATATAGAGAAAAATAGTATCTCTCATAGTCCCGCCTTTCTTTATGCCAAATCAGTCTCGTTGTATATTTTTATAGACAACATAGACGACAGCAGCAAAATTATAATGCCACCCGCAAAAATACCACCATAAAGGAGATAAACGGGAATTAAAGCAAGAGAGTCCCAATTTACGGTGTCCATTCGCATGAGTACAGGGAGAACAAACGGTGAAGCGTAGAATAGGCGTTTCAAGCCGCCTACTGCGTAACATCTTGCAACATAGCCAGTGCTTTTTACTTGGATTTACAGTTTACGTTTTCTTGATTAGTTTTAGTGTTATGTTTCTTCTGTCTGCAATCTCTTGAAGCACTCCTGCTACATAAGAACATTGTGCTTTGTCGGATAGTGAGGACAATTCATCATTGGATTGTAGTTGTTTCATGGCTTCTTGCAATTCTGAAAGTTCCAACAAATTGACTGCCACACAAAAGAAATTTTTTTTACGCCCGTCATTGTAGTTAGAAAGTAAGAACGAAAGAATGTGGGCTTTTTCTTGTTGTTCAAGATTATATTGTTCAATACCAATAGTCTGCGCCTTTTCAATGTCTGATTTTTGCCGTCTATGTGTGATAAAAGAATCGTATTCGTCAATGCGCTGATATTGTTCACATGGATAATTTTCACACTCAAAACAATATTCGATTTTTCCATGTTCAAGACTACATTTGGCAATTCTGCATGATTGATTACCATTACCACAACCGCCGCAATAGTTCCCTAAAAACATAGGGCATAGTCCGCAATTCAATCCGCAAAGAGAAAATAATTGGCTTTTTTGTTCAAATCCTTTCATAGTACCACAACTCCATTAAGGTTGATTTTTCTTGTACCTTTTACCGCCATTATATCACTTATCCGGCGCAATCACAATTCCATATCACGCCGTTTGTTCTGCATCTTTTCTCTGATCTGCTCCGGCCTTATCTGATTATCTTGAAATTCTCCACGACAGTATGAATTAAGCGGCGTTCCATGAAGTCTTTTTTATCGCTGTCCTGTTGGTTTTTGATACTGTTGCTCTCGCCTTGTAATTCATCATCTCGGCTCAAACGCTCGTATAAAGCTGTGATTTTCTTGGCTTCTGTGGCTGTCCTCATGCTCTGCACCTTACTTTCTGCGGCTTTATTTTCTCTGTCCTTAATAGAAATGACGCGGGCAGAATTGTTTTAAAAGAAAAAATAAAAAAACAGTTGACATCCTTGTGCGCTTGTGTTATTCTAACTGAGCTGTCGCAAGAGTACATTTTGAATATACAATTTAA
>DSLMC04103__coassemble_636_pt1 | contig 23132 bp, 16 predicted proteins | sample DSLMC04103__metabat2_high_PE_018 | metagenome-assembled genome bin DSLMC04103 | reverse complement strand
GCGGCCTCCTGGTCCCAAACCAGGCGCTCTAGCCAAGCTGAGCCACACCCCGTAACGGTATGAAATTTTCTTTGCTCGTTTGACGCAAGTCATATTATATTATAGGCTCTTCCAAATGTCAACACTTTTTTTCAAAAAAAAGTAACTATTCGTTACAGTTCAGACCTGGCATTTTCACCTGCTGAAAATGCACAGGCCAGTATGAAAAACAGCCAAAGAATCCAGCCCCTCGCCGTAGGCGATTTAAAATGGGCTGGATTCCGTTACAGTTCACAGATGCCTGTGAACTGTAACAACTATTCAGCCTGACGGCTGAATACTCATTTATTTCAGCCAGCAAGCCCCAGACCCGTCGGCAAAGCCGACTCTTCGCTGCTAACGCAGCTTTTGTCTGGCGCTTCCTATCTCTTTCTGTTCTCAAAATATACAAACCTGTCGATGGCGTCCAGTATATCCCGGAAAGTATCTCTCGGCGCCGCCTGAATATATGCACGCAGAATTTCTTCTTCATTTTTGCGGAAACGCCCGTAAAAAATATCATAGAGGTTGTGCCCTCTGACATAAATACGGATTTCCTCCATATGCTTCTTTACATCCTCCGGGCCGGAGAGAGAATGACCCAGTATCTCTGTCAGATGCCGTCCGCTTCTCAGCCGGTGCAGGTATTCCTCCCATTTCTGAAAGAGAATTTCGAAAAACTCCTCCTCCGACTGGATCACGCCGATCTGCGCCATCACCGCCGGATCCAGAAAATAATTTTCAAAAGAATAATACTTCAGGATCAGCACGTTGTTTCTTGTCACCCTGGGAAGCCGGTCCGCATCCTCCTGATTCCGGCTCTCATAGTAGCGGCAGAGAGAACCGGCAAGCTCCTCCGGGTCCCTGCCGTCCCCGTCCCTTATCATAAGGAAATTTTCCCTGAGATAAGTCTGGTTCATATATTTCAGATTCGCGTAGGTTTTGATATTGGTACAGCTATTCGTGGAGATGACGGCAATTCTGGAAAGCTTTCCGTCCTCGTCGTAAATCTCCGAATAATACTTTTCCAGAAGAAGCGGCAGTCTGCTTTTGTCCTGCTTCCCCTCCACAATAAATACAAAGCTTACATTCAGAAGATCCCCTGCGGAAAATCCCAGATCGTCCAGGATAGCCGAAAGATCCGTCTCCTCCCGGATCACCGGATACCCCTCCTGGTCGAGGACCATCTGGCGGATCTGCCTGGAATGAAACTGAAACAGAAGATTCGGCGAATGGGTCGTAAAAATCACCTGGCTTTTTGTAGACAGACGGTACAATATCTCACTGGATTTTTTCTGAAGGCTGGGATGAAGAAAAATTTCCGGATCCTCCATCAGGATCAGCCCCGGGATCCGTTCCTCATCCTGAAGGTAGGCTTCCAGCAGAGAAAGCAGATAAATGCTTCTCATTCCTTTTCCCAGAGCGGAAACCGGCTCCTTCTCCCTGGGGCCTCTGGGATCAAAGCGGGCATTCACCTGAAAAATACGGTCTGTATTACAGGTCAGCTCATACTGGAAGGTTCCCGGCGTTCCGCCGTTTTCGCGGAAATTCTCGTTTACCTTCTGGGAAAAATCATCCAGATTCAACTGATATAATTTATACTCCAAAAGCTTCTGCGTCTCAAAGGCGTTCAACTGCGCAGGCGTTTTCTGGGTAATGAGCCCGATACAGGAAAAACAATGGCTGCATTTCTTGGATCGCTCAAAAATACAGCAGTCCGCCCTCATCTGATTCAGAAGATCATCCTCCATAAAGGAAAGCAGGGTATCCTGAATCCCCTCAATATCCCTCTGACTGTCCACATAATAGATTTTTGGAAAGACCTCTTTTATGACAGGATTATGCTTGTGATATCCGTCGCTGAGCCGGATCCGCCCATGATAGTTCGCGGAAAAGGAAAAAGTCAGCAGTCCGTCGCGGTAGGAGGGCAGTTTCTTCTGGAATTCCCGCATCCAGATTTCCGGTCTGCGGTAGGAACTGACCTTCCTTTGTCTGTGGAGGATTTTCAGATCCTCCTCCGTAATACGGAGGGAAATATCAATCTCCACATTCTGCTTTTTTTCATTAAAATCAGACATGGCGATCTCGTACTGACCGCCCGCCGCGCAAATGGCGTTCAACACAGCCGTCTTTCCTACGTTATTTTTCCCCACGAGGATCAGGGCGTTTTCTATGTCCCGAATCTCCAGATCACGGATAAATCTGAAATTTCTGATATGCAGCCGTTCGATCCTCATGAAGTTCCCTCCTGTTCCGTTTTTTTAACTCTTCCGCTGCCCATATCGAAAAGTGATTTTCGCCGGGCGTCATTTTTTGTTATCTACTCAGAATTATACTACGGCGGCCGAAAAGAATACAGCATGATGGGGAGAAAAATAAAAATAAATGGCGGTTATCCTATGCCCGCGGGCAAAATCATGTTAAAATAGATAAATACGGAAAGAAAAAGACATTTTTCGAGACAGCTTTATCTGAACACAGCTATAGAAATGGAGACTTATTTATATGAAATCATATCATCAGAAATTTATATCTGAATATCCGCTGGCTGTCTATCCAACGGCAGAAATCTCAGGCTTTCCGGTGAGTCCCGGAATGTTCGACCTAAATGGCGCCACCGCTCTGCAGAACGGTGTAAACTTTACCATCCATACCTGCGGAGGAACCTCCTGCGAGCTTCTTCTTTTTCACCCGGCCCAGGAAGAGCCCTTCGCGGTGCTCCCCTTCCCGGAGGCATACAAGATCGGGGACGTTTATTCCATGATCGTATATGGACTGAATATTGAGGATTTTGAATACGCCTACCGGGTAGACGGCCCCTACTGCCCGGAAAAAGGGCTTCTGTTCGATTCCCGGAAAATACTTCTGGACCCCTACGCCCGCGCCGTGGCGGGACAGCGCATCTGGGGAACGCACTGGGAGCACACCTACCACGCAAGAGTGGTGGAGGATACCTTCGACTGGGGCGATATGCCCCAATCCAACCGGGAGCTGTGCGATCTGGTGATCTACGAGCTTCACGTCCGCGGTTTTACAAAGCATGAGTCCTCCGGCGTAAAGCACAACGGAACCTTTGCCGGCCTCATGGAAAAGATTCCCTACCTGAAGGAGCTGGGCGTGAACGCGGTGGAGCTGATGCCTATTTTTGAATTTGACGAGACGGTCAACGCCCGTTACCGGAACGGCAAAAGACTTCTGGAATACTGGGGCTACAACACAGTGTGCTTCTTTTCCCCGAACAGCAGCTACACTGCCGCAAACGAATATAACCGCGAAGGCACGGAGCTGAAAACCCTTATCAAGGCGCTCCACGACAACGGCATCGAGGTCATTCTGGATGTGGTGTTCAATCACACCGCCGAGGGAAATGAAAAAGGCTCCACCTTCTGCTTTAAGGGCCTAGACAACAATATTTATTATATGCTCACACCCGACGGGGATTACTACAATTTCAGCGGCTGCGGAAATACCCTGAACTGCAATCATCCGGTAGTACAGCAGATGATCCTGGAATGCCTGCGCTACTGGACCGTCAATTACCGGGTGGACGGCTTCCGCTTCGACCTTGCAAGCATCCTGGGACGGAACGAGGACGGCTCTCCCATGAACAACCCGCCTCTTCTCCGTACTCTGGCCGCGGATCCCCTTCTCAGGAACGTGAAGCTGATCGCCGAGGCCTGGGACGCGGGCGGCATGTATCAGGTGGGAAGCTTTCCTGCCAGCGGACGGTGGGCGGAATGGAACGGACGCTACAGAGACGCTCTCAGAGGCTTTCTCAAGGGAGATTCCTGGCTTTCTCTGGACGCCGCCTGGAGTATTCTCGGCTCCGGAGACATGTACGGAGATTACCATGACGAATATGAAAACGGCTACGCGGGCTATAACTCCTGCGTCAATTTCCTGACCTGTCACGACGGCTTCACCCTGTACGATCTTTACTCCTATAACGGCAAGCATAACGAGGAAAACGGATGGGACAATACAGACGGCTCCAACGACAACCGGAGCTGGAACTGCGGAGCCGAAGGCGAAACAGACGATCCGCAGGTAAATGAACTGCGTCACCGCATGATCCGAAACGCATGCGCGGTGCTCATGTGCAGCCGGGGTACTCCCATGTTCCTTTCCGGAGACGAATTCGGCAATACACAGTTCGGCAACAACAACTGCTACTGCCAGGATAATGAAATTTCCTGGCTGGACTGGTCTCTTCTGGATAAAAATAGTGATATATTTGAATTTTTCAGGTTTATGATCGCGTACAGGCAGGAACACAAGGTGATCAGCCGCAAGCTCCCCGGAGCCGTATGCGGCATGGAGCCTCTCCGCACCCACGGCACGGACGGCAGCGACCTTCCCGTTCCGGCGGACGCCAGAACCTTCTCCGTAACCTTCGCTGGCTACGATAAGGAAAAAGGCCGTGACGACCTTGTCTGTATTGTCATCAACACCTACTGGGAGGATGTGGAAACTGCCCTCCCCAACCATCACGGACGGGTATCCTGGTATCTCAGCGTGAACACCTACGGAGACGGCGAGGGGCGCTTCTGCTATCCTGAAGGCACTGAAGTACGTATCGGGGGAACCTTCGTCATGCGTCCCCGGTCTGTGGCCGTCTTTACCGGCCGCGCTTACTAGAGCGTGTTTGAAAATCCCCGTCCTTTCGGACAATCAGTATCGAAAATCCCCGGCCTTCCGGCCGGGGATTTTCTTTTCTACCAGATTTTTGATTCTACAGCCGCTCTTTCAATGGAAAGTCCCTTGAGATAACGGTCCATGAATACGTTGAAGCCCTCCACTCCTTCCGGTTTCGGCTCCAGAGTGCTGCCTTCATTTCCCGCGAATACTTTTTCATCCAGGAAGTGCTCCAGGGTTTCTCCATCTTCCTTATTAACCAGGTAGGAAGCCAGAAGAGCGATTCCCCAGGCACCGCCCTCTCCTGCGGTTTCCATGACGGAGACGGGAGCGTTTACCGCGTCCGCGAGGATCTGCTGGCCTACGCCCTTAGTCTTAAATAATCCTCCATGTCCGAGAAGACGGTCGATCTTCACATGCTCCTGGTCAAGAAGAATATTCATTCCCACGCGCATCGCGCCCAGACAGGTATAGAGGTTATTTCTCATAAAGTTCGCAAGAGTGAATTTACTCTCCGGGGAGCGTACAAACAGCGGGCGTCCTTCCTCAAAGCCCGTCATATGCTCTCCTGAGAAATAGCAGTAGGACAGAAGTCCGCCGCAGTCCGCGTCGCCTTCCATGGCCTTGTTGTAGAGGGTTCCGAAGAGCCTTCCCATGTCCACTTCCATCCCCATCGCTTCCGCGAACTCTTTAAATACGTTTACCCACGCGTTCAGGTCGGAGGTGCAGTTATTGGAGTGCGCCATAGCCACCGGATCTCCCGCGGGAGTAGTCACCATATCGATCTCCTTGTAGGGCTTCGACAGGCCCTTTTCCAGAACGATCATAGCGAATACAGAGGTTCCTGCGGAAACGTTGCCTGTGCGCTGTTTTACACTGTTGGTCGCCACCATTCCTGTTCCGGCGTCTCCCTCAGGCGGGCACATCGGGATTCCGGCTTTTAATTTTCCTGTAGGATCCAGGAGCTTCGCTCCCTCCTCCGTCAGCGTGCCCGCGTCCTGTCCCGCGACAAGAACCTGAGGCATAATATCCCTCAGCTTCCACGGGAAGCCGTACGGCTCCACCAGCTTGTCGAATTTCTGCACCATTTCCTCATTGTAGTCCTTGGTTGTACTGTCAATGGGGAACATTCCGGCCGCGTCTCCGATACCCAGGACGCGTCTTCCGGTAAGCTGCCAGTGAATATACGCCTCCAGCGTAGTCATATACGCGATATTCTTTACATGCTCTTCCTTGTTCAGAATAGCCTGATAAAGATGAGCGATGCTCCATCTCTGGGGAATGTTGTAATGGAACAGCTCCATCAGCTCCTCTGAAGCCTTTCCGGTAATATTATTTCTCCAGGTGCGGAACGGAACCATCAGCTCTCCGGCCTCGTTAAACGGCATATATCCGTGCATCATGGCGCTGATTCCCAGCGCGCCGACACTTGTCAGCTCCACGCCGTAGAGCTCTCTGACATTGTCCGCCATAGCCTTATAGCTTCCCTGGAGCCCTTTGTGGATGTCCTCAAGGCTGTAGGTCCATACACCGTTTTCGTAACGGTTTTCCCATTCATAGTCTCCCGACGCAATAGGGTTGTTCGTCCCGTCCACCAGAACCGCCTTGATCCTGGTGGAACCGAACTCAATTCCAAGTGCAGTTTTGTTGTTCATAATTGCTGTCTTTGCTTCCCTTACACCCATGGTAAATCCTCCCGATCTGTGTGCTTATTTTGTAACAGCTCAGCTCATACAGATGTCCGCTCGCAAAAACATGCCGACATGTTTTATGCTTCCCGACCACTGTATGACTGTACTGTCACCTTATTTTCTGTAAGCAATCTCATTCCATCTCAATTCATTTTTGAAATTACGGATGGTAGTATCCTTGTCAATGTAGACAGCCTCGATTCCCATTGCTGCAGCCCAGTCTCCCATCTGCTCCGCGGTCAGGTCGTAGGAGAATGCCGTATGGTGTGCTCCTCCTGCCAGGATCCACGCTTCCGCTCCTGTCGCCAGATCCGGCATCGGAGTCCAGAATGCCGTTCCTACCGGAAGCTTCGGCATAGGCTTCTCTACCTTTTTACATTCCACATCATTGATGATCAGACGGAAGCGGTCTCCCAGGTCCACCAGAGACGTAGCCACTGCCGGCCCTGTTTTGGATGTGAACACCAGTCTTGCGGGATCCTCTCTGTCGCCCATGGAGAGCGGGCATACCTTAATGCCGACAGGGCCGTCTGAAACTGTGGGGCACACCTCCAGCATATGAGACTGGAGAATTCCTTCCTTGCCGGGCACAAGATTATATGTATAATCCTCCATAAAGGAAGTTCCTTTCGCGTTCTTGATACCTGCTGTCATGATCTTCATCAGACGTACCATCGCCGCTGTTTTCCAGTCGCCCTCGGCGCCGAAGCCGTAGCCCTTTTCCATCAGACGCTGCATAGCCAGTCCCGGAAGCTGCTTCAGGGAACCCAGATCGCCGAAATGAGTTACTACAGCCTGGTAGTTATGATCTTCCAGGAATCTTTCAAATCCGATTTCGATCCCTGCCTGTACTGCCACATGACGTTTGAATTCTTCCGGGTCTCTGCCCTCGAGAAGAATATCATACTTATTATAATATTCTTCTACCAAAACATCAATATCACTCTGCTTAACATCATTCACATATTCGCAGACCTCATTCACCGGATAAGCGTCCACTTCCCAGCCGAATTTGATCTGAGCCTCTACCTTGTCGCCCTCTGTAACGGCTACGTTTCTCATATTATCCGCCACGCGGCATACGCGGATATGGCTGCTCTCCATGATCCCTACCGCGGTGCGCATCCAGGAGGCAAGTCTTTCCTGAACCTTCTTGTCAGCCCAGTGGCCTACGATCACCTTTCTCTCAATACCCATACGGGTGACGATGTGGCCGTACTCTCTTCCGCCGTGAGCAGACTGGTTTTCATTCATGAAATCCATATCAATGGTGTCATAGGGAATTTCCTGATTAAACTGGGTATGAAGGTGGCACAGGGGCTTCCTGTACTCTTTCAGTCCCAGGATCCAGGATTTTGCCGGGGAGAAGGTATGCATCCAGGTGATCACGCCGGCGCAGTCTTCATCCGCGTTTGCCTCGTTAAAGGTTTTGCGGATCAGCTCGTTTGTGATCAGCGTCGGCTTCCATACCAGCTCAAAGGGAAGTACGCCTGATTTGTTCAGCTCCTCCACAATGATCCTGGAATGTTCCGCAACCTTCCTCAGGCACTCGTCGCCGTATAAATCCTGAGAGCCTGTACAGAACCAAAATTTATAATTTCTTCCGGTTTTCATAAAACTTTCCTCCTGATATATTTGATGTATTGCTTTTTCTCCGCACGCGGCTCAGCTTCCTGTTTCCCGCAGCTCTGCCGGCCCGGTCAGTATCACCTTTCCGGAGCTTTTCTGCTCCGTATTATGCCTGTCCCGGCAGGAACCGCGTATAATAAGCTGCGGCTGGATCATTTCCGGAATCCTGCTTTTCTCAGCCGAAATCCCGTTCAGCTTTTCCAGCAGCAGTTCAGCGGCCATTTCTCCAAGCTTTTCCTGGGGATGGGTAATCGTAGTGATTCCCTTTCCCCTTTGGGCATACAGAGAATCATCAAAGCCCGTAACAGAGACATCCTCAGGAACCTTTTTCCCAAGGCGTTCCAGTTCTTCGATGAGCATACCTGCAATCTGATCGTTATAGCATACGATCCCCTCCGGAAGCCGTCCGCTTTTCTCCATAAGACGCAGCATGATCAGCGGCTTCATCTTTCTGTCCTCTGTATGATACCAGACTACATCCTCCGGATAATAGGAAAGGCCGGCCTCCTGCAGGGCCCTTACATAGCCCTTGTGCCGTTCAATCCCCTGCATGTCGTCCGCCTTAAAAAATCCGGCGATTCTTTTGTGTCCCAGCTTCAGAAGATAAGACGCGGCCAGATACCCGCCCCGGGCGTCGTCCATCAGAATGTGCGGTTTGTCCCGCAGCTCCGCGTAAATCCCCTGGATGAACACATAAGGGATCTCATAACGGTCCAGCATCTGATAAAGACTGATATGCCTGCAGCTCAGCTCACTTTTGCTGGGTTCAATGATCAGCCCGTCTATATCCTTTTTCAGAAGCTCCTCCAGACAGCGCGCCTCTCTCTGGCGGCTGTTTCCTGTATTTTTCAGGATGATACTATAGCCGTTTTCCCCAAGGACACGATCCATTCCCTGAATCAGTCTGGGAAAAATATAATCGGAAATATAAGTGGTTACCACTGCAATATTCCGGGAATTTTTCCTGCGGCGCGGCTGTTCGGAGCAAAAGGTTCCTTTTCCATGGTAGGCTTCCACATAGCCCTGCTGCTCCAGGATCGCCAGCGCCTTCCGCACCGTGTGACGGCTCATGGAATAGCGCTGGGCGTACTGGTTCTCAGAGGGAAGCTTCTGGCCCGGCAGAATCTGTCCGGATAAAATTTCTCCTTTGATCTGTTCCATCAACAGATAATATTTTGATACTCCGTTTTCTTCCATATATCATCCCAGGCCATTTCTTCATTCTAATTGTCAACTACCTTTTCTTTTCGCGGATGCCGACGCAAGCAGCGACTGGATTACGATGAAGAAGCACAGCAGAAGGGAAAGAACGATCCTCGACCACCAGCTTGAAAGGGTTCCCTGCGCGGTGATCAGACTGGAAATGGTTCCCTTGATCAGCACGCCGAACATAGAACCGATGGGAGTTCCCACACCGCCGGAAAGCAGCGTACCGCCGATAACGGCTGAGGAGATCGCATCCATCTCAAGTCCCTTCGCCTGCTCTACGAAGCCCGCGCAGCTATTCAGGCAGAACAGGAATCCGCCGAGGCCGGCCAGGAAACCGTCAAGGATATATGCCTTAAACATGGTTTTCTTAACATCAAGACCCATCATCAGAGCGCTCTGTCTGTTTCCGCCGATCGCGTACAGCTTACGTCCAAATTTACGGTATTTCAAAAGAACAGCGATCAAAATAACCACAACAACCGCAATCACTACTGTAGGCGGTATGTAAGCAGGAATAAATTTTCCTTTTTTGCTGGTGGAGCCAAAAGGCATGTAGAAACGGAAGTTCGCCCATTTCAGAAACAGCTCGTTCTTAATGGAGATCATATCTGTGCTGACAATAGCCGTCATGCCTCGCCCGAAGAACATACCTGCCAGAGTTACGATAAAGGGCTGGATACCCATATAGGATACCAGAAATCCCTGTACAATACCAAAAAGGAGTCCGATCAGCAGAGCCACAAGCACTGCCACATAGGCGTTCGCCCCTTTGTTTTCCATCATGTCGGCCATCACCATACAAACCAGAGCCGTAACGGAACCAACGGAAATATCAATTCCGCCGGTGATCATAACGATGGTAAGCCCGCAGGCAATAACAAGAAGACCCGCGTTGGATACAAACAGATTCAGGAACATCTGCGGTTTCGCAAAACCTTTATCGGCAAACACAACCATACCTGCGGCATACATTACAAAGAACAGAACAATGGTGATCAGAAGCAGGAAGCCTGTGCTCGTCATTTTCTTTTTCTGAAAATTACTTTTTGCTTTCATTATTTCTGCCCTCCTTCTGCTGCCGGCGCGCCGGAAGCTTTTTTATTTTTCAGCGCGGCGATATATTTCTTAAAGGTCTCGCTCTGAAGCGTTACGATAACGATAACCACGATCGCCTTGTAAACAGGAAGCTGGTCCGCCTTTACGTTCATCGCGTAAAGGGTTGTGGTCAGGGCCTGAATGGTGTAGGCGCCGATCACTGAACCTACCAGGCTGAACTTACCGCCGCCCAGGAAGTTTCCGCCGAGAGCAACCGCAAGGATGGCGTCCATTTCCAGGTTCAGTCCGATGTTGTTCGCGTCTGCGGAGTAAATACGGCTGGATGCCACGATGCCCGCGATACCTGCCAGCACGCCGCAGATCACATAGGTAAGGAATTTGATCATTGTGGAATTGAGACCCACCAGGCGGGCCGCCTTTCCATTGATGCCGACACTTTCAATATAAAGTCCCAAAGCCGTCTTTTTCAGTATCAGATATACGATCAGTACAGTTGCCACCGCGAAAAATACGGGAGTGGGAACCGGGATCTTTCCGATATATCCGCCGGCCATCTGATAGGAGTCCACACGGATGTAGGTGATCTGTCCGTTTGTGACAAGCTGCGCGATACCGCGGCCTGCTGTATACAGGATCAGGGTCGCGACCATGGGCTGTATGTTCAGCTTGGCCACCAGGAAGCCATTAAACGCGCCGCAGAGCGCTGACGCCAGAAGAGCCGCGATCACTGCGATAATAATAGAATTCTGATATTCTGTGACAGAAACCTGTCCTCCGGAAAGGATCTGACAGCAAACGGCAGCCGCGACTGCCATAACAGCGCCGACGCTGATATCCTGACCTCCGGAAGCCGCTGTTACCAGGGTCATGCCGACTGCAAGAATAACAAGCTCCGAAGCACGGTTGATAACGTCGATGATGTATCCGTAAAGAACGCCGTTCTGGATAGATACATTAAAGAAGTCCGGTGTTTTGATCACATTGATCAGGAGTACGGCGACCAGACACACGATCGGAAGAAAGAGCCTTGCTCCTGTGATCTTTTTCAGTTTACTCATTCTTATCGTCACCTCCTGCGATAGCCTTCATAATGTTGCTCTGAGACAGTTCTTCCTCATTCAGCTCTCCAACCTTTTCTCCGTCTCTTAACACTGCCATTCTTGAGCAGGTACGGAGCATCTCCTCCACCTCGGAAGAAATAAAGGTAACAGCCATTCCCTGATCGGCCAGATCAAGAACGATCTTCTGGATCTCTGTCTTGGTACCGATGTCAATACCTCTGGTAGGCTCGTCCAGGATCAGATACTCCGGATTTGTCAGAAGCCATCTTCCAAGGATTACCTTCTGCTGGTTACCGCCGGAAAGACTCTTGATAGGCGTCTCCCTGCTGGCCGTCTTGATCTGCAGCATTTCGATATATTTGTCGGCCGCTTCCTCCATCTCTTTTCTGCTTAACGGATGGAACATGCCCTTTTTCGCCTGAAGCGCGATGATAATATTCTCTCTTACGGAAAGATCCGCAATGATGCCCTCTGCTTTACGGTCTTCCGGAAGGTACGCCATACCAAGCTTCATTGCCTCCAGAGGACTGTTGATCTTCGCTTCTTTTCCATTGACCTTTAAGGTACCGGTATCCGCCTTGTCCGCTCCGTAAATCGCGCGCACCAGTTCGGAACGGCCGGAGCCGAGAAGTCCTGTGAGTCCGATAACCTCGCCCTTGTTAATCGTAATATCGAAGGGCTTGATCGTTCCTCTGTGGCCCAGGCCCTTGGCCTCAATGACAGGAGCCGCATCCGCTGCTTTCTTACCTGCGTGAGCGCTCTTGATATCCGCCAGATCGTCGAAATCCTTGCCCATCATCTTCGCTACAAGCATAACTCTGGGCAGTTCTTTTGTCTCATATTCTCCTACCAGCTCACCGTTTCTCAAAACAGTGATCCTGTCGCAGACCGCGTATACCTGCTCCAGGAAATGGGTAACAAAGATAATACCAACTCCCTCGTCTCTCAGACGACGCATCAGTACAAAAAGCTTCTCAACCTCGTCGTCATCCAGTGAGGATGTTGGCTCGTCAAGAATAAGCACCTGGCACTTCATGTCTACCGCGCGGGCAATGGCGATCATCTGCTGAATCGCCACGGAACATTCATCCAGCATCTGTGTGGGAGGAACGTTGATATCCAGGCTTTGCAGAAGCTTCCCGGACCGTTCGTTCATTTCCTTCCAGTTGATCATTCCCATTTTCCTTGGCTCGCGTCCGATAAAGAGATTCTCCGCCACAGTCAGATTCGGACAGAGGTTTACCTCCTGATAAACTGTACTGATCCCGTTTTCCTGAGCCTCCTGCGGAGAGTGATTAATTACGTTCTTGTCCTTTCCGGCCATCCGGATGGTTCCGCTTTCAAATTCATGCACGCCAGTGAGAACCTTGATCAGCGTTGATTTTCCGGCTCCGTTTTCGCCCATCAGCGCGTGGATCTCTCCCTTTCTCAGAGTGAAGTCCACATGGGAAAGGGCTCGGACACCGGTGAAGTTTTTGCTGATATCCCGCATTTCCAGCACTACGTTATTTTCCATATTCTTTCCACCTGCTTTCCCTTATATTTGCATAAAAAGAATCCTGCTCCGCAGGATCTGCAGCGGGTTGCGCAAGCAACATTTTCTTATCCGCCGCAGTACGATCCTCGCGGAGCGTTTTTTATATCATAGGAATGCCATTTGAGCTTCGTACAATATGGAATACTTTCCTATGATACAAAAAGAGCGCGGTGCGAATCCGGGTTATCCGAATTATGCACCACGCTCCGGATTTATTCCTTAGCCTTTAACTATTCAAATCTTTAATTTCGCTTCTGATTCTCAGATTTGATTAGTATGCGCGTCCGTCGATGATTTCCTGAGTGATAGGTGTAACTGCGTACTCACCCTCTTCGTCAAGGCTGTTTACTGCTGTTACGGAAGTAACTGTATCATCAACTGCGAAGATTTCTTCGTCTACGTAGTTGAGCTTGTCAACTTCTTCGCCAGCTTCCAGCGCCTGGATCAGAGCCTCGGCACGAGGTCCGTGAAGCGGATTACACTCAACGTCGCAAGCGATCTTTCCGTTGAGAACGTCTGTCAGACCTGCGTTTGTGGTATCGAAGGAGATAACAAGGATTTCGCCGTTAGCGATATCTGTTCCAACAGTCTTTCCTGCTGCTTCGATAGCGTCGATAGCGCCGAATGCTTCGTTATCGTTCTCGCAGTATACAACGTTGATGTTGTCATATTTCTTCAGCATGGACTCCATAACTTCCTGTCCTTTTGCCTGAGTAAACTCACCGGACTGCTGCTCTAACAGATCCCATCCGTATTTCTCTACGCCTTCCTCAAGACCCTGAGTACGTCCGATCTGTGCGGTAGAACCGATAGTTCCCTGGATGTCAACAATATGTACATCTTCCGGAGCTATTTCTTTAGCTGTCACATAAGCGTTCAGCCATTCAGCGGCTTTACGGCCTTCCAGAAGGGAGTCTGTTCCGATCCATGTAGTATAAAGGCTGTCGTCAGAAACATCAACCATACGGTCAACGATAATAACCGGGATTTCTGCGTCCTTTGCTTCCTGAAGTACGGTGTCCCAGCCTGTCTCTGTTACAGGAGCCAGAAGGATGTAGTCAACTTCCTGCTGGATGAAGTTACGGATCGCGGTAAGCTGATTTTCCTGTTTCTGCTGAGCGTCGTCGAAGATCAGCTCGTAGCCGTTTTCTTCAGAGAAGGTTGTCTGCATGGACTCGGTGTTCGCTGTACGCCAGTCAGACTCAGCTCCTACCTGTGAAAAGCCGACGGTGATCACATCTCCGCCTTCCTCTTCTGCTGCTACGTTGATAGCGGACATTCCAGCTACCATTGCTGCTGCCATAAAAGCTGCTAAGATTTTTTTCTTCATGTTTTGTTTCCTCCCTTTTTGAAGTTGTTTCTTGTTTAACATGTCTCTATTATAGACAATTCAGCGGGAAACACCATAGATTATTTTAGGAAAAATGTATAAAGATTTACTGTTTTCTTGTCTATCATTTAACAGGTTGATTTTTTTACGATTAAAGTTTGATTTTTCACTGAACTGCTGTAATTTTCTTTGCAAGGCGAAGCTCGATCACGGTTCCTTTTCCTTCCTCGGAGGAAATTTCCATACCATAACCCGGACCGTAATACAGACGGATCCTCTCCGCAACTGCAGACAAGCCGAAGCCGGCTCTCTCTCCTGTCCGGATCGCCTTCTGTATTTCCTGCAGGCGCTCTCTGGTCATTCCCTGCCCGTTATCGCTGACGCGCAGAATAAGGCTGTCTCCATCGTCGAAGCCTTCTATCACGATCCTGCCGCCTCCCCGCTTATTTTTGATCCCGTGATACAGGGCATTTTCCGCAAGAGGCTGCAGTGTCAGCTTTGGAACCATGATCTTATCAAACTCATCAGGTATGCGGATCTCGAACTCCAGAATATCCCGGTATCTCGTCTGCTGGATCTCAAGATAGCTCAGCGTATGGCGTTTCTCCTCGGACAGGGGGATAATATCGTTTCCCTTGGACAGGGATGTCCGGAAAAATACAGACAGGCTGGAGATCATCTCAACGGCGTCGTCATACTGCCCGCCCTCGATCAGCCACACAATGGTATCCAGTGTATTATAAAGGAAATGGGGGTTGACCTGCGCCTGAAGAAGCTGAAGCTGCATCAGATGCTTCATTTCTTCCTCTTTTTTTACATTTTCCAGAAGTCCCTGGAGCTTCCCGGCCATCCTGCGGATCCCCACGTCCAGCTCCTCAATCTCTATATCATCTGCCTGAACCTCCGCGATATCAAAATTCCCCAGTCCCACCTCCTTTACATTGCTGAGGATTCTGTGTACCGGATCGCTGATATTGTGAGAAAACCGGAAAGAACGGTGCATCAGGACTCCCAGGCCGAGCACGGTCATAAGAGCAACGCTGCCCACCAGGATGTATACATGTCTGGTCAAGGCGGATTCCACCCTCACCAGGTACATGGATTCTGTGTAAATATAATTCTGCATTTCCTGGACGATCAGACTTGTCAGAATACGGATATTGCTGTCCATATACTCCATTCTTGTATCGTATTCCTCCGTGTCTGTGAGCTGCTTCATTCTTTTTTTCAGATTGCTCAGGTAGGCTTCCAGATGCTTCAGACTGCTTCTGCTGTCCTTGTTGTAGGTATTGTCCTTCAGTTTTTCAATGGTATTCTCCGCTTCCTCCACCAGCCCCATAACTTCCGTAAGATAGGAGCTGTCCTCTGAACCGATGGCAATGTAATACATTCCCAGATCCAGGTCGTCCTTAAAATGAATATTAAATTCACTGCTGACCGCCAGATTTTCGGAAAGCTGGTCGTACTGGACCACATACCTGGCTATAGCCACCAGCAGAAACGCGATCAGAAGGGCCATAGGCAGCATAGTGCTGAGGAGGATACTTTTGATCCTGTCCTCCATTTTCAAACGTCTCTTTTTCATCTCGTTTCCTCTTTTCCGTTTTTCCGATAGTCGCTGGGCGTCATTCCCTGGGTTTTCTTAAACAGATAGCTGAAATAGTGAGCGTCCTTATAGCCCACCTCCTCCGCGATCTCGCTGGAGCGTTTGCCTGTGCAGCGCAGAAGCTCCTTGGCGTGCTCCATACGGATAAAGGTAAGATATTCAATAAACGTCTGCCCCACATTCTGGCTGAACATTGCGCTGAAATGATTGGCGCTGATATTCGCCACCTGAGCCACTGTGTTCAGAGACATATTCTCATCCATATAGTGATCCCTTATGTATCCAATGGAGCTTTCCAGAATGCTTCTGTTCTTGTTGCCGGAGTTTTCGTCACGGATACTGATGGCCCTGCGCAGCATGTCCTCCGCGTAATCCATAGCGGCTTCCATGGATTTTCCGCCCTTCTCCAGAGCGTCCTCCGTATCCCCCTCCTCAAAAAGCTTCGTATCATAGCCCAGCTTTTTCAAAAAGGAAAGCACGGAAAAGCGCACGTTCAGGATCACATAGCTGCGAAACACCATGGACGCCATCGGCTCCCGGCCGATAGCCCGGAAGTAATCCCGAATAAAGCTTCCCGTCTCCTCAAGAAGCCCGCTGCTTAAAAACTTCTGGATGATCACCGGATCCAACGCATTGACATCCACCTTTTTCAGGTACTTTTCTCCGTTTTCCTTGCCCGATTCTCCGGTATTCAGCTCACTGTAGGCAAGGATATGCCCGTCATAAAGATATCTTCTGGCAAATGTCTTGAGCGCTGTGTGGTAGCTCTGCTTCACGTTGCTCAGACGCTCCACCGGCTCTCCCGCCGCGATAAACCACTCCTGGCCCCGGGGACTGTCCTCCAGTATGGCCCGGATGCTGTCCACGCACACTTGTGTGTTCTCCCCCGGCCTGTCCCTCTGTTCCTTCACAAGGACGCCGTAGCTGAAAATATTGCTGCGGAACAGAAGCGCATATGGGTGATCTACAAACAGGGCCTCGATCTTCTCTCTGGCCTGCGCCTCCCATTCAGAATAGGTCTCGCTCTGTCCAACAGGAGCATTTCCGGAATCCAGGGTAAACAAAAGAATATTATATGCCTCCGATACAATATCCAGGCCCAGCTTGTCTGCTCTTCCGTATATTTCTCCTGCGTCCATCGTACCGCTGATCAGCCCTTCAAAGAAATCCCTGCTGCTGTTTTTCTCATACTCCTGAATTTCTCTGTGAAACTGTTCGTAATATTCCTTCTGGCTTTTTTCATGCTCATAGCGGCTGCGGATCTCGCGGAGGCGCTCCAGAAAGGCGTTTTTCGTGATAGGCTTCAGAAGATAGTCCTCCACCCCGATATTGATCGCCTCCTTGGCGTAATTAAAATCGTCATATCCGCTGAGGATCACGATTTTTATATGAGGAAGCTCCTTCCTTACCATCCTGCATAAGGTCAGCCCGTCCATAAACGGCATCTTGATATCTGTGATCAGAAGATCCGGCTTCAGCTTCCGGATAAGAGGCAGCGCCATTTCGCCGTCCGACGCCTCCCCCACCAGCTCAAATCCGTACTGCTCCCATGGAACCATCTTTTTAATATTCTCACGAACTACGATTTCATCTTCCGCTAAAAATGTTCTTAACATTTCTGTCCTCCTGACATATATCCGTTTTCTGTCTGCCGTTTCCCGCAGCTTTGTTTTATTTTATTACTTGTAGCAGATGTATACAAGTTGTTTTTCCCTGACAGCATCCTGAGCCCGATGCTTTCAATCTGCGTACTATACACATTCTTTATTTATGGAAATTTAATACTTGGCGCCATTCTCCGTCTGCAGGAAATATGGTACAATAGGAAGCAGTTAAAAAAAGAATCTCGCGGATTGGAAAAACAGAGTTTTCGCACATTAATTCAGTAAAGCGCTTCCTAATAATATAAAAGACAGAATAAATAATATCTATAGACTCAAGGAGAATACCATGACAGAGCATGAATTTCTTGAAATATTAAACACGCAGCTCACAGGACAGATGCCGGTTTCTGATATTGCCTCGCATCTGGACTATTATCGGAATTATATTGAGGACGAACTGAAAAAAGGCCGTAAGGAAGAAGATATTCTGTCCGGCCTGGGCGATCCCCGCCTGATTGCCAGGACCCTTCTGGACACCCGCCCGGAAGCCTCCATTTACTCTGCTGACACTGAGTATTCCGATGCTTCCGGGGCGGAATATTTTTCCGGTTCCGACGGCAGGGATTCCGGAGGCGGCTCCGGTCATATCAAACGGCGCAGCTACCGTCTCGACCTGTCCACCTGGTATGGCAAGCTGATCGTCATCGGAATCGCGGTCGCCGTTATTTTCCTTCTTTTTATTATCCTTGGCCTGCTTATCCCTGTGGCAGTGGTCGTTTTCCTGGTGGCCGGGCTGATCTCCTGGTTCCGGAGAAGATCCTGAACCGATGCAAAAACAGAGTATTTGGGATCATAGGAAAGATAATATTTTCGCACATTAACGCAACAATGTGTTTGCTGTAAAAAAAGGAATCAGCCCTTGCAGGCAGATTCCTTTCGCTCACTCTTCCGTTGAGAGAATATCGTCAGAAGATACAAAATTCATAAAGGGCAGGTCATACTGACCAATAGAATTTGATGTAATATTTGATATAATCGGTCTTGCATATCCCAACAGCAGCGATGGAGCATTTATTAACAAAAGGTTATTTATTGTTTCTGAATCGTACGTTTCATCCCACTCAAAATTTGCCATGATCACAAACAATAAAGCAAACGGGGCATTTACAGATCGTTTATCCACTCCGATTTCTATGGTTAATTCCACTACAGCAGCACAGGAATCTTCTGATCTGATCACATTTCTATGAAAATGGCTGTGAAAATGCACCTTCTGATCCGACTGAAATTCATCATTTATTCTATATTCAATATTTTTAAGCACTGGCTTACTGAATCGAAACGCACTTTCTTTCATAGTCTCTCCTTTTCTATGCTGATGTCACATTCAAACCTGCATCAGTTTGCATTTTTCGTATTCAAATTTTTTTATTTCTTTACTCGAGGTTAATTCACTGTCCGAAGTAATATCACAAGACAAATAATCAACCGTTCTGATCGTCTCAAACCCTCCCATTCTGAATCTAAAACTGCAGGAATCGCTTCTCCCGCCCTGATCCTCTTTAGCAGATTCTATTTTTTCTTGAATATTTATCTGTGTACGATAAAATTTTCTATTTTTCAATAAGGAAATATAATCTTCATATTCACCTTGCCCGGCATCAATATACGCATTCTTTTCCGGGAGATCTCTTTCATCAAATCTGTCTGCTGTTATTATTTCGTATTTTTCATACATATCCCCCAACTGCCATGTTGCAACACAGCAATTACCGGATGCTTTTTCAAAACAGTCCCTGATAGTAATTCTGTTCCTCAGCAAACTTTCTACTCTGTCGATGGACATAGGTGCAATAAGCCATTTTTGTATCTGATAAACACTACAGCAATCACATAAATACAATTTATCACCTGCAGTTCTGCATATAAACAACACTGGATAATCATCCCCGTATATAATAAAATCCATGATCAAATTCCCTATAGTCGGGATATTCTCGAAATAAGGATTCGGAATCTTCATCACTCACCCTCCTGATCTTCTATATATTTTTTAAAATACAGTTCCGGATGTGCATCCCTGTAAATCCACCAATCAATATGCGAGTTTCTTTTTGGTCTGGTTCTACTGTCTTTCGTTCTCATACTTAGTCCGCATTCCGGCTCTGTTCTACCTACCATGACGATAGGACCATGATGGTATTTTTTTATACATTTAAGAAGATTTCTTACATCTTTATATTTTTCATAACCTGAAGTTGAATAATCCCCTATATCTAGTTCTTCCTGCCTAGCTCTCCACAAATCACGATTGAAAACGGAAGAACCGCCAGAAATTCTTTTTTCAAAACTTCCTTTAAACGCATCTCGGTTAATCATACCTGTTTCAGAAATTCTATAATATGTAAATAAGTTTTCTCCCGCGCCGTCTGCGATAATCAACTTCTCAAAATCATCCGGGAAACACTCCGGATATTTGTTCTTCATATAAGCCTTTTCCTCTTTTCATTTCATAACCGGGTCATCAATTTACTATATCCATTTTACCACAATGAATTTGAATTATCACTTTATTTTCATCTCCTTTATTCGACACAAAAAAGCTATTTTTATAAAAACAGGCTGCGAAAACATTTATCCTGTTTTCCCAGCCTGTCATAGCAGCGGCTTCCCCTCCTTAGTATTTCCGGTAGGGAACCGCGTCTTCATACTGATTGGACTGCCAGATCACATTAACCAGCCTGCTGATGCACGCCTTCAGATCCTTCATGGGAAGGCTGCCCTCCGCCAGCTCCTTCTGGAGATTCTCTCTGTCGCAGACCGCGCCGGGCATCACCAGGTCATTTCCCGCGCGCATACATCCCGCCGCGGTGCAGTCCTCGCTGAACTCCGTAGTTGTCCAGTCGGTCATGATCACGCCCTGGAATCCCCACTCGCATCGGGCGGCCTTTGTACAGATATCGTAACAGTTAGCGGCATGGACGCCGTTGATCTTATTGTAGCTGGTCATAATGGACATAGGCTGGGCCTCCCTCACAGCAATCTCAAATCCCTTCAGATAAATTTCCCTGAGCGTTCTTTCCGTCATGATACTGTCGCAGCCCATGCGGTTATCCTCCTGATTGTTGCAGGCAAAATGCTTGATCGTCGTTCCGCATCCCGGCACTTGCTGGACGCCTCTGGTAATGGCGGCCGCCATCTTTCCGGAAAGCAGCGGATCCTCCGAATAATACTCAAAGTTTCTTCCGCACAGCGGATTTCTGTGGATATTCATTCCCGGAGCCAGCCAGAGCGTCACGCCGAATTCTTCCATCTCACCGCCGATCATCTCCCCCGTCTCCTCAAGAAGCTCCACATTCCAGCTCTGAGCCATAAGAGTTCCCACCGGAATGGCCGTACAATACTGATAATAAATCTCCCCCGGCTGTTCCTGAGGCCTGTCACAGAAAAGTCCTCCCTCGAAGCTTTCCATAAACGGTCTGTTCAGAATTTCTCCTTCGTCAACATGATAATCCTTCACAAGCCGCACTCCTGCCGGGCCGTCTGCCAGAACAATCCGCGCCAGCCCCCGGTCCAGGGCGCACCCATGGGTCTCTCCTGCCGATCCTGGAACTGAATTACCCGCAGCTCCGAGACTTCCGCCCTGACCTCTGTCCGGGTCGCCGCTGGCCAGCGCGGTCAGCTCCTCCCTGGTAAGGGAATCCACAAAACCGGCGGCCTCGGAGGGAACAAGCTCCGCATTAGGCCGGTAAACCACCTGCTCTGTCTTTATCTGTTCCGCATCTATACGCAAAACCGGAAGTCCTTTATCTCTCACATAAGCTCTGAGAGCTTCCCGCCTTTCTTTCATTTTGTCCTTATCCTGTTTCAGCTCCTCAAGAGTCTCCCTCAATGGACAGATATTCTCTGTTTTGCGCAGAACGATCTGCCTGTCCAGATGGAGAACCGCCGCCGGCTTAGAAGATTCCAGACTGTTTCCGCTCCAGATCGTATAATCCCCGGCTTCCAGAATCCAGGCGGCTTTCTCTTCACTGTAGGAGGCGAGCTGATCCAGGGTGAATTCCAGCAGCATGATCTCTTTTTCTCCCGGCGCAAGCTCCTCGGTTTTTCCAAAAGCTGTCAGCCTGCGGAATTCCTTTTCCAGCCTTCCCTCGGGACAGGTGGCGTACACCTGCACGACTTCCCTTCCACTGTAAACCGCGCCTGCGTTCGTTGTCTCCGTCTCCACAACAATTTTTCCGTTCTCACTGCACACGACGGACAGAACCTCTGTGCTGAACTCACTGTAGGACAGCCCAAAGCCAAAGCCGTACCGTACAGGTATCTGAAAGGTATCAAAATATCTGTATCCCACATAAATACCTTCCTTATAATATGCGTTCTCCACATCTCCGTCGTTATGGGAAAATTCTCCGCTGAACGGATAGTCCTCATAGCGGTACGCCCAGGTATCCGTAAGCTTGCCGGAAGGAACTATCCTGCCGCTGATGATATCCGCAAAGGCATGTCCTCCTTCCATTCCGGGCTGGGAAATCTGCAGAAGGGCTTCCGGCGCCCTGTCCTGATCCATAAAGGAAAGATCCACAGGCCCGCCTACGTTCACCGCCGCTATCACATGCTCGTACAGACGGCAGACATCGGCAAGCTGCCGCTTTTCACCTTCTGTGAGCAGGTAGTCCCCCGGACTGCAGAAACGGTCCGCTCCTTCCCCCGCCCTGCGGCTTAAAATATAGACGGCCGTATCCGCCTCAGTTTTTTCGATCTCACGCCCTTCCGGGATCACAAAGGGCGTGGTGGAATAAATGTCAAAAAAGTTCCGCTCATCTCCGCTCTGCTTCACCTTTTCCAGGATTTCATCCCGCCACCGCAGCCGCGCCTCTTCATAGCGAAGGTCGTAATCCTTCAGCCATTCCTCCGTGGTGATCTCATATCCGGCCTCCTTCAGCCCCTGAAGGATACTGACCCTTTCACGTTCATTCACATCTCCTGAGCCGGTTCCTCCCTTTACTGTTTTTGACGCCCCCGCGCCGTACAGGGCAATTTTCATTCCGGCAGGCAGGGGAAGAAGCTGTCCTTTGTTTTTAAGAAGAACCATGCCTTCCGAGGCCGCTTTTCTGGCTGTCCGGCGGTTTACGGTTTCTCTCAGGGATACAGACGGATCCTTTGTGCCGGAAAAGCCTCTTTTTCTTATCGTTCTCATATTGAAGATTCCTCCTCCATCTTATTATCTATATCCTTCTTCATGCCTTTATTGTAACGCCCATCCCCGATTTTCACAAGAGCGTACCTGCTATTTCCAGACAGACAGCAGAATCGCTTTCCGTATATGCCGTTCAGAATTTCCGTCTTTTCCTTTATGGAAATTATCCACAATTTCATTCTCTGTTTTTTGTTATTAATGTATAAAAAAATATCTGTTTTGATAATTTATTGACAGTTCCACTATTTTATGCTAGTATTTTTTCATCAGGAAAGAAATCTCTGACGACTGACGGAATTGTGGATAACCACAGGGGAATCAGAGGTTTGTGAGGCCGACCGTCTGGGCAGTATTTGAACCTATTTCAGATACTGCCCTTTTTTCAAAAGCAGCAAGATCCAATCTATAATCCGCTGCAGCGGCCCGGAACTCACAGCAGAAACTTTTCTATTTATGAAAGGAGAAATACTTATGGGATTCAAAAGTGACATTGAGATCGCACAGGAGTGCGAAATGCAGCCGATTACCGAGATTGCGGCAAAAGCAGGTATTGACG